>Ga0123342_1000975_pt1 | contig 47938 bp, 32 predicted proteins | sample Turbeawhitnodule_FD_89960 | JGI IMG/M metagenome (GOLD analysis project Ga0123342, IMG submission 89960) | Root nodule microbial communities of legume samples collected from Mexico - Turtle bean Mexico white nodule | ecosystem: Host-associated > Plants > Roots > Nodule | place: Mexico: Nepantla...
CGTATCTCACTTCCTCCTTCGGTTCTTCTCGCAGGATGACTCCTCAGGCGGGTGGGGTACCTGCAGATGGCACTCCAACGCTCAAGTCAGTGGGGTATCGTATTCGGCTGGCTAGAATACTGTGGATAATGACGTACCTTCTTCCTTGGAATGCGTGATATTTATATTACCTTGATGGACCCTCGCTGTTGGGCCGGATTAAGGGGTTGTTTAGCGATTAGGGTTGGATTAGGCCGTTCCCTAACCGTGGGTTGACCTTCACTAATCGGGTCAACGGTTTGACTTGAGCACCTTATGTCGGTCGGCCGCATACGACGTGTGGTCGACCTCGTACCTTAAAGTATGGTCTTGACGCATGGTTTGACCGGGTCAATAGGCCGGTCGGCCATTCCGGTACAGTTTCTATTATTGATAAATAGTTTCTAAATTAGTATCTAATTAGCTACTAAGGTTTTAACAACCAATTATTTATATTATAAATCTGGTAGCAAAAAACTTAGTAACCAATTACTATTTATCAATAATAGAAACTAATTTAAAAACCAATAATTTTTTTAGTCTTTAAAATAGTATATAATTTAGTCAATATAACTACTAATTATTGTTGGTATCTAAAATTGATTTTCATTTTATGATTTTCTTGTAGTATAACCAAAATTAAACCTTTAATTTATTAAAAAAATAATAATTATCAAATTATACATAATTATCGTATAATATTGTGAAATTGTATACAATTATATATGTAATTTTCTTATATCAAATATCCACAAGCTCATTTTCTTATATAACTTTTACCGATTCTGTCTCTTAATTCAGAACAGATGGTTATCACAATCACGAAGTTTCTTTTGATAAAATATGAAAAGCAATAAATAGGTTGGAATAGTGTGATTGATTTTTGTGTTATCCAATTTCCTTGGACGTCATGCAATCTAGAAGGAAACAATTTTCCAAACAGCAGTGGCGTGCAGTTGGCTCCATTAAAACCTCACTCTTATTTCAAACTTCCTCTTCAACAATTTTAACTATTCTAATGTTAGTAAGCCTAGGGTTTTATGCTAAATTTAATATATCACTTTTTATTATTAGAAAATTATTAAAAAAAAATCAGTTAGTATATTAATTAAATATTTTAGACATTAAAAACAATATTAATGTTTAAATAAGTTATTAATATCTAATCATTTAAATTCTAATAATTTATTAATAATAGAAATCTACGTAGATATCAATATTTTTTTAAGTATTTTAAGTAATATTATAGAGAGTGCATTTTATAGGTGAATTCATATATATCAACATATGCTTTCATTTACAATTGAAAATTGCTAGGCTTCTTTTAGAGTTTCTTAGGATTAATTATTAAAAAAAAAACTAATAATTAGTATCAAAAGAATCTGGCTCTTTGAAAGAGTTTATGTTGTTTTTTTATCAGAAAAAAAAGAGAATTTGTTGTAAAATAGAGGTATAATATAATATATAAGACACTTGAAAAGTGAGTTTTCAAAAATTAATTTGATTTAAATTTTAAAGTTATAGATGGTTGGAGATGATAGGTTTGCTTGAAATAAAAATATTTTATAATATATAAGTAGGTGTGAAATTTATTTTATAAGTTATTTTTATACACTTTGAGTTAAGTTTAAATTATTTTTTAATATATAATTATATTTTTTACTTTTTAATAATTTCCAAAACCTAAAAGCCTATCCAAAAAGCTTTCTTTAACGTGAAATATCCTTCTTCTAAGAAGTTTCTTGAGATTTATTTGAGTTTGGTCCTTCTTCTGAGTCATGCTAATCCACAAATTGCACGACAAGTTACCAAGGCTGTATGGATAGTGTGAGATAAGTAAGCACGGAAGATTACTTCAATTTGTTATAAACAATAATATTCTTTTAACAATTTGAAATAAATCCAAAATATTATCCAAATGATTATAAAAAACAACATAAAACTATAACAAGGAGAGATGGAGAATTAACAGGGAAGGGAGAGGAGATGATGGACAAAATATAGCATAAAAAATTCTATTGGTTCAATATTTTTTTTACTTATTAGTTCAAATTAATCTTACAAACAAAATTTTATTATGTATTTTTTTGGGTTAGAGGAAAAATTAGGTCAAATGAAACTTTATTTATGTCTGAAATATCATCATCAAGTTTTGAAAACTCAATATAACCATTGTTTAAAAATAAGATTAATCTGATTAAAATATTCAGTATCAGACTAATACAAGATTAACCACTTCATTCTTACTAATCCAAGTTCATCCATACAAAGATATAACATAACTCTATAAATAAATTGACAAAGACAATATTTTTAATAACTTATCAATTCTAACTATCCAAGAGAAGACTATCTTAAGCGTCAAAACATCTTTTGCGATTGCATACCCTCATCCCGTATAGCCGTATAGAAAGAGACTATTAGTATTGAGAATGACATCTCAAAAGTCATATAAACTACTACTAGATAAGTGAAACAACTTCAATTGATACAAGAACAATATTATATATGTAAAATATCATATAAACTTGACATATTGTAACTTTTGACCTGATTTCATGGTAAATCACATGAATGATATAGTAATTTACTACAACTTAGGATAGGTACGTGCACCAAAATTATTATATGCATCTAGAAAATGTAATTATGAATCTTAAACATGGAAACTAAGCAAGTTGGCATTGCCAAGTCATAGTGTGGCAGAATTTTCCTTGGTTAACAAGACATTCCAACTATGTGCTTATGTACATACAGAGACTTCAGTTTGCAGTCATAATAGTTTTAGTTTTTGTCTAAGTTTCTCAGTAGCAATTTCCTTCATTTTGCTTAGTCATGTCCCATAGAAACTTTGGGAGGTTTCGTACAAAAAATATATTTCTATTATATAGTTCCTCGACCAAAGTAAAGTCTTTCTTGGGTGGTTTCATTAAAGTAAATTATCAAGAAAATTCATTCAAAATATATGTTTGAAACAATGTCTATTTTGATATATTATCACGAATCTCATGCTTCTGTTTCAAAAAATCTCTCCATGGATTTAGCAGGAAAGTTAGAAACTATATTTTTAAGTGATGTGTACTTTTTTCTTCTAGAAATTAAAAATTAAGCTATATAAGTATTACATTATTAAATAACATCTGAACAATTCCACATTTGATAATTAAGACATTTCTTTAATAGTATTGTGTGTTTATTTTAGACTTTGTTTTAGCTGATTTTGTCATTTAGCTAGTTCAATTGAAAAACAAAAAAGTCTTACTTTGCCACAGTACGTGTGTTGTTAATTGTTTAATCAAGGTTGATTAGTACATGAACTTTGTTTACAGCTTTTTAAGATGATATTCAGATTCAGCTTTGTTCTAGAAAGGCTGGTTTTCAGCATGACATGGCTCATGTTTGACAAAGAAGCATAACCAAAATATAAAATGACTTGAACAGCTTTCTCACTCACCATGTAAAGGTTTCTACAAATACTAGTATGAGACCAGATGTGTACAAGAGAAAAATGGTAGTTTGATCCAGTTGTAGTTTGGTCTTAATTTTCATTATTGTTTTTTGGATCTTTCTTGGTCAAAAATATTACAAGTTAATCTCTTACCTGTGATCAACACAAGTTAATCACTATAAAGATCTTATGATCTGGCAACAAAGTCTTCAAATTGAATACAACCAGTTTAAGTATAATAATGCCACTTTTAACCACTTATAAAGTCTTCAATATTAAATTATTTTTATAAAATGTCCTATTTATCTAAAATGTATTGTTTTCGTTGTTTTATTTAACAAACATATCGAGACTTTGTTAAATATAAGTAAATATTGTCTACCATTTCTTTAAAAAAAATTATACATGCAACTCTTTGATTATACATATACAAAGTAGCCAAAAGAAATTAATAAAAAATATTCTTAACACCATATAAAATAAAGCTCTCTCAATTTACAACCGATTTTAATAATATATTAAAATATAATTAAAATAATAATATAATAAGTTGTGAAATCAGAATTTTTTTTTTAACGATACTCAAATTTAATTTAAGAAAGGTCAAACTTCACCTTTTTTTCAGAAGCTATTGCTTTTTGGTTGGTAACAGACCAACAGGCTGGAAAGAAGAAAAAAAAACACAAAAAGTCACAAATTGACTTGTCTAGTTTGACCAAAACAGTCAACCACAAAAGTTAGATTTTTTTAGTTAATAGTTCTTAATTTTACAAAATTAGTATTTTCATTCCATCAATTTTATACACTGCTCCAAGAAATTGACTCATCTGCTTCTTTAATATCTTTGATGTGTAAATTTATGCAACATAAATGCAAAAGGTGTACTTGCTGAAAAGTAACTTCATTTTGCGTTAATAATTACAACAAAACTCAATTAGTTTTGAAGATAAACCAAGTTATACAGAAATAGTTTTTACCAACTAATATACTATTGTTTAATGAATATAAACTAAATAGAATTTCTTTAAAAATTATGATTAAGTTAAAAACTCTTTCAAATGGACCATACTAAATTTTATATTAGTTTAAAATTAGTCTGACCACCTTTTATAAAGTGTAAAATTGATTTTAAGAAAAATGAAAACTAATTTTTTTGACAAAATATAATTCTAGGTAAGAAGCACACAAAATATAATTATATTTACATGAAGCAAAATTAACTTTTTTTTCTTATTTTCCTTTAGAATAGTGTTTCTAATAAATATAATTGTGTTTAACATCTTCAATCAGTTGGATCAAAATTTAAACAAATGAACTTTTCGACCATCCAAATCCTTTAAAAGGGATTTTTTAAACACAATTTTTATTTACTCCAATTCTTTTAAAATCGTAATATACTCTCTTAAGTATTATTTTCAACAAATTCTAAAAGCAATTGGGTGTGGTTGTAGCTGCTGTGCTTTGAGCAATGCAGCGAATGCTTGAACCTGTGTTAAAGATATAAGAAGTGTAACATATTTGTTAGATTTCTAAAAATTTATGAGATTGAACAAGTTAATTTTATTAGGATCAGTTACTAATTGTATTGAACATTACGTTGTTAAGAGCCAAGATAAGATACTACAGGTCTCTCTGGTTAAACTTGGAAAGTTTCCACGTGCAACTGTCACCACTTTCTTCTCTACTGGTTTACTCAAAAACATCAAATTTTTAATTTAATTAAATCCATTTATTAATAATACAAATTTTTATATAATGATTCAGTTTAAGCAATATTTTTTTCTGAAAATTATTTCTAAAAAAATTGGTAAGCTTTAAGGATTAATTAGAATAAAATCAAAATTTTAGGTTTTTACTAAAAAAATAAAGTTTAAGGATCAAATTGGAACAAAATTAAAATTCAAAATATCTATTTATAAATAAGATCAATAAAAACAAAATTAGAGTTTAACAAAATTAGATTTTAGGATGTTAGTTAAATATTTTTTCCTCAAAAAGAATAAAGAATAAGTAAAATTAGGAGAGCTAAATACCTTTCCTTAAACTCTACCAAAAAACTTTTTTCCTGAAATATAGGAGATGCCTAAACATGGGTACAAGAAGAAGAAAAAGCCTTTTATTTCCTTTAGATTTTCATACCACTTCAATGTTTTTAACCATATATAATGAGATAAACCCAAACACATGAAATTTTTAGACTAGCTAGTCCTAAACGATAGAACCCAACTCTGGTCGTTTCAACAACAGAGCTTATACCTTTCTATGTTAAAAGGTAGAAGAAGAAAACCTAATGTGTAATTTGCTTAGTGTGGATATTAATTCTTGGACATTATCTTCTTACTTAGGATTGATAGAACACACTTGGAGGGTTGTTTGTGATCCATCCTACCATGGGATCCCCAGACCACCATGAACGACATATACGCACCTATGCTTAATAGACTTAGAAGCACTAGGAGGACTATGATTCGTCCTACCAACAGACCCACTTAACCAAGGGAAGTAACAGAAATCATGACTACTAGTTATTTTTGGTCTCACCACTTCATGTTGTTAGACTCACTCTAATAGTTGTAGAACATGGCAACCCACCACGATTGTTGTTGCCATGTCAAAGGAGAGAAAAAAAACATGTCAAAGGGTGCACCCCACCCTTTCCTGACATGCCAGAACAATGGAGCAACAATCATATCCACTCCACATCTCTTAGCAAAGCTGATAAGGAATGGTGAAACAACGCGAGACAAACGTTATGAAACAAATTCATGATAACAGCATATCTCTGTAAACAGATGTTTCTGCACTCTGTTACATACTATTGACAGCTTCGTAATTTTAATTTTGAATTTCTTTTTACTTGCTTTTACTCATCTATACATAGTTGTAATCCTACCGCATCAATAAAATCACACCTTTAAAGGAGTATCATAACCCCCTCTCTCGCTTAATCAGCACAGGAATGGGATTTAGTTTAACCAAGCAAAAGTTGATGCAGTGAAATCTTTGTCCTGGTCCAAATGCTGAGTTCAATGTTCGAATACTTGCATTAATATGATAGTAAAACGTAGATTTTGTGAGGATAGAGTGGTCGGTATGTATTGGCAGGTTTTTCTTCATTTCTTAGGGTGTTTTGAGAGTATGTAATGAGTCCTTAAAATGTATAAGGGTTGGTGTAACCCTTTTTCTCCTTTTCTATTAATTTTTTTTTTTGCCGATTAAAATAAAAACATAATTATCTACATATGAAAATCTTAAGGAGCTGAGGAGTCACTTCTTCAGGTTCAGAACAAGATGGGACTGGGGAGAATACACGTGAGGCCCCTGAACTAACAGGATTACCCTACAAGCTCTCACTAAAATTCTCCCACGAGAACATGTCCCATTCTCAGCACCATAACGTGAGAACGAGTCTAGGTCATAGGGAGAAGCATTTGGAAGTAACATTGGAGAAGAAATTGGTGACATGGATGAGAGTTTTCATTGGAAATCCCGGACGGGATTGACAAGGCATAATCTATAAATAAGGATGCACAAAAAACTAGTTTGAATATATCAACACATATTAATCATAATATAAACACTGAAGCCAATAATTGGGAATTTCAGTTCTAAGATGTGCTATCGAGCAGTTTCACGGTTGAAACAGGGAATCTAAACATTCAACACATAGACATAATTGATAATTGATAAACAGCAGAAGAAGATGAAGGTTATTTAACAGAATAAAGAAAAGCATAGAAAGAGAATAGTGTAGGAGAGTGGAGCAGTGAGTTAGTTAGGGTTTTGAGGATGATCTTGGGGGTTACCGAATTTTTGTTTGAAGGAGTTTTGGCGCTGCAACCAGAAGATGTGACCCTGAAAGTGAAAACGCAATGCAACAGAAGAGAATTGATGAAGAATTGAAGAGAAGAGAAGAGAGGAAAATAGCTTACCTGAAGTGCTGCAGCCCAAGCAATGATGAAAGATGCCATCCAAAATTTCTTCTCCTTCACCACATTTTTCAATTCCATTCTTCTTCCAAATCAATTTCAATGGCTTCTCTGCGCTTCGATTTCTTCTTCCCTAATGCGCAATCACAGCCACCTTTTTTTTTTTTTTTAACTCTTCTCTTTGAACAATAACAGGCCACCCAGATAGCCCAATTATACACTTTCCTTCTTTCGTAAGGCCCAAATATTTCAGAGACAAGGCTGCTTCTTCCTGCACCTCCATACCTTCTTCTGCCACCCCCATAAGTTTTTCATATTCTAAAAATACCCTTCTCAATATTCTAGATTACATGATCCGGAAGTCTTTTTGTGATTAGCTTCCAGATTACATAATTCGGAAGTCTTTTCTATACATAAGATTAGATATCGGATTATGTAATTCGGAAGTTTTTTTTCCAGATGTGTTATTAGCTTCCGAATTACATAATCAAGAAGTCTTTTCTAAATATGAAATTGACTTCTGGATTATGTAATCCATAGGCTTATTATTCCAAATCCAAGAGGGTGGAAAAAAGGATAAAGTAATATTTTCACATTTAATATGGGGTAGCACAAGAAAGTATGGAGGTGTTGGAAGAAAGAGTCCAGAGACAATCACTAAAATGCTAGGGGTATTTCGTCCTGGACCCCCTATATTTTTTTCCTGCACCCCCTATATTAATCGGAACATGATTTTTTTTTTTGACTTTTAGAATAATAAATTTAAAATTTATAAAATTTGTTTTGAAAAGTATGTTCTGAAAATATTTCAGAAAGAATAATTCAAAATTATTTTTAAAAGAGATAAAACAATATTTTTCCAAAATGATGGAATACTAGAAGAAATTTGTTGGAATGAAAGAAGAAAGACCAAATACTAGTTGCTGCTATGCTCTTATACCAAAATAACTAAATAATTATTCTATTTAATACTTATTTTTAAAATAATTTAAAACATTATAATGTATTAAATTATTCTTAACCTTGTGTGCATTTCTTTCACTTAGTTACCTTTTGAAAATACCTTCTCTCAATTTCATAATCTTCTTTACCAACATTTTTGTAATAAAATAAAAATTAAATGCTGACTTTTTTAAATTTACATATAACTTGATTTTAAACTATCAAAAGAATGGTTATTTTATTTTTCTAAGAGAATTTAAAGTTTATTCAACCAGACATATCATATGATAAAGTCTGTGTTTATCTCTTCCGATGTACAAAAATTTTAATAAGGTCACATTATTGACTTTTATAAAAAAAAAGAAGAGAAATAGACCCATTATGATATAATACTGTAAATTCTAAATATTAAAATATTAATTTCTATAAGTTTGGTATTATTTATTTTTTGGAATGAACTCAAGATATATAATCCTTCTATGCTTTGAAATTTATTTTAAAAAGTATTATTTCCTAAAACTTTATTTCATGCGCATAAATTTGAAAATCAAACCACACCATATTATTTTGTTATTATTTTAGAGCTATTGTTTTATTAGTTTGCATTACACTTTCATTTAATAAAAATTATTATATATTATTACAAGAAAATAATTAAATATTAATTAAATTTGAAAATAAAAATAATTAATCACTATATTAACTAAATCAGATATTATTTTAAAAACTAAAAAATTATTAATATCTAAATTTATTATTAATAAAAATTTATAAAATAATTTCTAAATTGATATATAAATTAGCTATTAAGATTTTAACTACTAATCTTTTAGATTTTAAATTAATCTCTAACTAAATTAGATATTATTTTAAAAACTAAAAATTATTGATATATAAATTTATTATTAATAAAAATTTATAAAATAATTTCTAAATTGATATATAAATTAGCTATTAAGATTTTAACTACTAATGTTTTGGATTTTAAATTAGTCTCTAAGACTAATAGAAAATCTAAACTATTTAATAGCTAAAATCTTGATAATTAATAATTAAATACTAATTTAAAAATTATTTTATATTTTTTTATTAATAATAAAATCTACTTTAGATATTTTTTTCAGTTTATAAAATAGTCTATAGTCTTTAATTTAGTGAAATAATATCTAATTATTTTGATCACTAAAATTAGTTTTTTTTTAATAATTTTTTTTATAACACTGATTGCCAATCACATTTAATAAAGAGAAGTAGTTATTAAGTTTTTCATTTAATCCACAAGTTGCAAGTAGAAAACTTGCATAATTTGTGTCATTAGAGTTGTAGTCAACTCACCAAAGTTGTAGAAGATTGATGTCTCTAAGACCAAAAAAATGAAGAAAGGAGCAACCAAAGCCATAGTTAACTCCTTCTTGTTTTCAAAAGAGGTAATGAACTACCAAGAAAATAGCTCATTCAACCAGAATTAGAATTAGTATATTCCTCCTTTAGCAGATACTGATGCAGAGCAGAGGCAGCTAAAAATTATTTGTGTCTAAGTCAGTTGTCTTGTCAACCAATAACATGAAGATGGTAATATAAATCTATCTTTATATAATTCCAATTCAATTGTAACAATCCTAAGAAATGATCTTTCAAGTATCCAGCTTCCCAGATAAGTAGAGAGATAGCTTCTCTCTCACAGTGTTGGCAGTGTTGTCCACAAATTCACAAGTTTGGTCTTGATATCTGGAATCATGCTGGTGGCAAGAGGGCATAGCATCCAATACTTCATCCTCCATGTCAATAACTATATTGTGCAGTATGCAGCAGACAAGAATAATTCTTGGTAACTTGTGCTTGTCTGGTTTCCACATCACACCTTGGATTATCCTCCACATCTCCTTCAGCCTAGCCAATGCTTTCTTGGCCAGCATTTGAGTTTCAACAACCCTTTTGTTAAACTCAACTTGAACATTTGAGAGTCCTTTACCTTGGTAAGGTGTGAGAAGCCATGGCAAAAGGGGGAAGCCTGTGTCCCCTATAATGTATTCCCTTACCAGTGTTCCCTCTGGAAGTGCTTTCTTACCACCATTTAATCTTTGCCCTTCTTCCCCAAGTTTGAAAAAAGAAGAACTTCTAAGCACTTGCTCATCACTCATACTTCCTGGCCATCCAGTAACTATGTCACGGAATCTCAGATCCGGATCCACAATGGCTTGCAAGACCATGCTGCAATTCTTGTCACGATCAAGCCACACACTATTCAAAGCATCCACAGAGGGCAGAGTCATCATTATGTGTGTGCTGTCAATGGCACCACAACAATTATAAAGGCCCTTTATCTTCTCAAACTTAGACTTTATCTCTTCCATTTCCGTTTCAGTTGAAGGCCAGCTAAGATGGTGGAGTCCTCTTTCTTCCATGGCTTCCACAAACTTCCATGTTACTTGGGAAACAGTGGACTGGTTCATCCGAAATGAGTCGCCAATGGTTGACAATGACTCACCAGAGCTGAGCCTTCTAAGAGCTATAGCCACTTGGTCATTTAGAGACAAACGTTTGCCATTTAAATCAACAAAATTTGAGGCTCTGGCCAGCAGGTCTTCTCCCACAAGAAAACATATATAGTTGAAGGTCTTCCTTGAGATCTTGAAAACTGACTCAAATTTCTCTATGTTTTTAGATTGGGCCAAAGGTCCTAAAATTGGTAAATAAAGCATGAGCATATCATGAAGATGGGTGTTGAATTTCACAATAATATATTACGAGTAAGTTTAGCATGTTAAATAACATGAAAGGAAGTTAGCCCACATGCCAGGAGAAGCAATGGCAGAAACAATCTTCTTTATATAACAGGGACAATCAAATTAGAAATATATGTGCAAATTCTATGTAACTGGGATGGTTTGAGGTCAGTTTCTCTGAAAGCTGTCAGAAAAATCCTTCTTTTCTGATACAAGGAAATCTACTCAAGTCACAAAACACAAATGTCACAAACTATGAACAACCTAATGGCTATATGTGACAGAATTTTGATTAAGAAAATCAGTATAGTAAGGAATTGACTGAAGGGGTTCAACTCAAAAAAACTTAAAAAGGGTTCATGCCTCTGCTTTTCAGATTTTATTTTCTTTCAAAATCTCTTCTGCTGTCAATCAGATTATAAGGTTTTGAACACATAAAATTGAATCTTTTACTATACCATCCACACCAGTCTAATATTTATTCAGAGTTCATCTCACATTTAACAAAAGAAGTTCCACAGAATCTATATACCTTTGTTATCTTCAATCAATTTAATAAGGCACATGAAAAAAATATATTTCATAAATAGTTTTATTAGTTGGAAAGTACCATGTTAACAACAGGCTTGAGTAATCTCACCGTGCATGCATCTGATTATTAGTTAGTATAAAGATGAGATTGCAAATTATGTGACTGACATTGCTAAGAGACGAAAAGCTAAATTAAAGGAAGAAAGATCTTTTGAAACGGGTTGAAAGTCAAAATGAGTGTTGACTGACATCAATGCATAACAAGATAAAGAAGCTGCACAATTCACGTGAAAACAATGCATAACATACCCAGATTGTTATGTAACTGAAAACTGCAGCAAGTAAAGATAACAAAAATAATCACAGTGTTTACCTACAAAATCCCACCAATGGTCTAATTATGTGGTAGAAGTTTCACAATTTGGAAGGTTAAGGTACAGAATAACAACTAGCCAAACAGATATACAATAACCAATCAGGATTCAACAAAATTATAACAACCAAAGTCTACTAAAGTTCCTAAGTAAGAAATAAATTCCTAGTCAGAAACACATTTTGGTCAAAGGCATGGGGTCACTTTCTTTATCAAGCAATTCAGCAAAGATGTATGTCCCATAAGAGCAACATGAATACGAAAGTCAAGCAAACAAAGATATTAACGAATTAAGCTTGAAGAACAAATCTTGAATCATTATAATCCTACCCATTACCAAAAAGCACATAACTTTTTGCCCTACATTAGATAATCATAATAATAATAACTACCCTTTTTGATATACAACAACAAGCAAGTAAAAGAATATCACACACACATGTCCAATCAGAAGAAAGGATATTGCAGTGTACCTGAAATTCTGAGGGAGAAATGATGCCACCAATCGAATGGGGTGGCAGAGGCATCTTGGCCATCTTTGTTATCAGCCTTCTTCCTTTTCTTGATTCCTCTGATGGAACCCATTCAGTGTTTGTTCACAACACAAAATAACACCAAAATCAGAAAAGGGGAACAAAACCCATTAATCACCACACAGATTTCAACCCCTCCAAACAAGAATCAAAGTGTTTGTGTGTGTGCAAATTTCCCAGTAAGAAAAGTTGAATGAATGAATGAATGAAGTAGTAAAGCATATGGATGAAGGATGAAAGAAAAAAAAAAAGGAAGCAGAATACGTGAGTGTAATATCTATATATGTATATATAGGTGGAGTGAAGGGAATCAGAGAATGTAAAAAAAAAAAAAAAAATTATAAAAAGAAATTAAAATAGTTCAATGAGATGAGACCGCTCTCATAAATCGACATGTCATGAACAATTCAAAACTTCCTCGTCTGTGGTCTTTCAATTATTTTTTTTAATTTTTTTTTTTACTTTTTAAATCACTTTAGCTAGTGGTAATTTTTAAATATAAGAACTGAAAATAAAATATGTCAACATTTCTCCTAAAATTTTTTTTATTGTCACAATCACTATACTAAAAATTTCCTCTTCAATTTCTTTCTCTGGTTGTTCTACCAATTGCCATTTTCTCTCCATTATTCATTCCAAAATATCATTTTCATTTACTACAATTGTTGGACCATTTCTGTTTTCACATATTCGTCACTGTCTTTAGAGTTTACATACCTGTACAAATTCATTTAAGATCATCACGCTTTTTAATGAAACACTGAATAAACTCACTTATTATATATAGTATTTAAAGTATAAGGATAAATATCATTTTCCTTTTATATTAATAAGAAATTGATTTTTTTAAAATATCAATAAATTATTATAAACAGATTGTAATTTGAATTTTTTTAAATAATATATATTTTGCCATAGATTGTACTTTTTTTAAAAACAAACAAAATTGTGATTTGAATGTGGTAAATCCATTGAACTAAACTGTGATATCTTTTAATGGTAAGAGAATTGGTTTTAAAAGAAAAGAGATTTGAGTGGAACTTTCAAAATAGGGACACAACAAGAAAGAGATGAGAGGAAGATATTGAAAACACAGTATTTGCTTTTAATCCACTTGATATAAAAAATCATATATGCTACAACACCAACCCTTTTATAGATAATTGTTTTTCATAAAATAATATAAAAACCTAGCTTTAATATTTTTTCTTTTACAGGTACTTCTTTTTGACTTTTCAAATTAATTCATGTAGCAGAAAAAAACAATTAATTCATTTAGTTTTTTTTTTCCTTTTTGAGCCAAATTGAATACTTTGTTAAAGAATGAGTATTAGTCCCACATTGCGCAGAATAGAAGTTGAGAAATAAATATAAAAAAAAACGCCCACCGTGGGGCTCAAACCCACGACCACAAGGTTAAGAGCCTTGCGCTCTACCAACTGAGTTAGACGGGCTTTATATTAATTTTTAAGTGATTTATTAAAAGTAAATAAACCATTAATTTCAATTACAATATTTAATGATCTTATTTAATTTAAATTAATAATGAATACACTTATTAAAATTTTCAGATTTTACTCTTTTCAAAGGAAATAATATACATGACGTATCTATGCAAAATAGTGTCCCATTTAATATTTTTAGCAATATTTATTTCATAGATTTGCCACGTTTTGAACATGCATGTCACTGAACGCCTTATCGTATGACAGTATCTAATTCTAATTTTTTAGTCATAATATTAGTGACGTGTCTGATATTCAAAACCATAAGGAGTTAAAACAATTTAGAATTATTTTTTAAAGTAAACTCAACTCATTCAAAGCTTCTCAATGTGGGGCTGTAAACCCACATCTCACTGCAAGTTCACAAGTTTTCTTTCTAATGATGTTTTAGTTACACAACCCAACCCTTCCTTTACTACCTTCAACAGTAATAAAGCCAAAGCAGATAGACCAAAAAGACTTGGATTAAGTATTTTTCCATTAGGGTATTGGGTTCAACCAAATTCAACAAATTTTGTTCTAGACAAATGGTCATGGAGTAATACTTGGTGCCAACAAAGATGCAAGGAGCAATAACTCATCTCATCACATGTCTAATTTGATTAAAAGGACAACACAAGGGATAGATGTAACTCTCAAGTTTTTGTTCCATTTCTAACTGAATAAAAGCTGCATAATCATACCAAAGAGAGTGATCAATAGTTCCTCTTTTGTAACTACAAGCTACAATATTAACCTTTGACATCATCCACACCTGATGAACTGCATGAGAACTTCTGAAGCCTTGATCCTCCCACTTGGACGTTCATTCTCAACCCTCTGGTTTCTGATATCTGCTGATCCGTAACCCTCCAAAGACCCTTCCAACGCACCAAAACTAGAACTAGAAAACCGTGATGAAGACCCTTCATTTCCTTCACACTCTTCAACTTTCTCCCGTTTTATCCTTTCCCTACGCTTCTCCTCAGTCTGAGTTGATGCATTGGTGCCTTTCCCTGCAAACTCCTCGCACGTTTTTGCCTTATAAAACTTGTAATCACACGAGTTCAATGATTGGCTTCTCCCCTTTATGGTTGCAGGGGAATCTGCATCCATGCTAGAGTTGTTTGCTTCTGTCGAACTCTTGGAGCTTGATGTCGATATTGTCTCACAGGATCGAAAGCTCAGAGAAGCTTCTATCATCTGTGTCCCTTTGAGAACATACTCATGACCACTACTTGGGTAAATCAAATCATTCTCAGACAAATCTTGCCACACAAACCCGTTTTTGTAACTCCTACAATGAAAGATCTCGTTAGCATAATGTCTTTATACCATGTTCTATGTTCTACTATGGTTTAGAATAGAACTATCTAATCATAACACACACGTGAAGCAATTGGGTCTGAAGAGAAAGAATAAAGATACCTTTTTGTAGACCAAGAATACATGTTGGTCATGCCTTGTCCCCGGAGAAAACTCAATCTATCTATCACATCTGATCAGAAAGACAGGGTGAACATACAAGAGAAACAGTGAATTTTATCTGGGCATAACTCAAATTCAGTAGCTAGCATCTCTATTTTCCATTACAGTACTGTAGCATTTACCTTTGACACATAGAACTCCTCGTGGAGAAGAGATTGGAACCTCCATGAGATGTGGATGTTCAAGCTGGCCATTTCGGGAAAGGTAGTATATTACTGGAACTCTGAGCTCAGTTGCTTGATGTTTTGGTTCAGTGCAGATTTTGGAGCTCTCAAAACCTGCTTCTCTTTCTAGCATTTTTCCCTTAATGAATAGAAGCAGAAAGCAGCAAATGGAGGTAGTGAAAGCCAAAGTTTGTGAGTGCAGAATGAGAAGGTATTGTACTATTATCTGAAATGGGAAGATGGGTGTGTTGAATTGTGCTCTAAATTCAGGAGATTGTTGGCATTTATAGTGAAATGGGCCAGCATGAGGGAAAGTGTCTCTTGTTTGCATTTGGCTAATAATGAGCTTTCATGTTCCCACACCAAGTGGCATGCCATGCAATTGCATATACTTCACGGCAACATGCCAAACCTCTTGTTGAGATTCTCCTTCTGTTTTTGTTTTTCTGTCTTCACGGTCTTTAGGCGCGATGGTCTCAGAATGATTCTTCCTTTTATCGAGATGAGTGGAGAACTTGCAAAAACACTCTAATGATCAAGTTAGTCTGACTACAAGGTACAAGTGAATTATGAGTAAAAAAGTTACCTTTAACGTTGAATCTCATTTGATATTTATATTTTTTTAATGGATCACAGCTGATATTAGCCTGATCAAGGATCCAGAAGACCCTATGTTTTATAATTAAACATGCTTAATTATAATTAATTGTGAATTTTACAATCTGTGTTTGGATTAGAAGAATCATTCGACCTTTCGATCATGTCAACAATCTGATAATACATTTATTCTCAAACTCAAGTGAAGCGATTTGAGTGTTAACATAGAATATAGAAAAAAAAAATTGTTTTATCTTTAACTAGATATCGTCTATCAAAGCTTATAATATTAAAGAGATGCTAGTGCTATAGTTGCAAGCTAAGGGTCAAATGGAGCTTATGAATATGAAATATCAATCATGGTACTTGGTCACGGACCAAAGTGAGCTTAGGACAAATTTTTCATTTTATTCATATGAAGCCAAAAGTTGTCCCGTGAAACCATCGCACTGCTTTCAGGGGAAAAAAATGGACAAGTTTCGGCAACCATGCAGATTGTGCGGAAACCAGTGAGAATTGAGGAACTTCGTGCACAAAACAAAATTATAAAAATGGCTAACTCACTGTTCCTTTGCATTGAAAATTTAAAACACTAGTGAAAACAATGAACCTCAAACCACTACTAGTAACTGATCAAACGGCAAGGCATTCTTCAACCATGATGTTGAGTAACTCAATGGCGGTGAAGATAAGGAAACTGTCGATGTTTAACTCTAGATAATTCTCAAAACACACAAAAAAATGTCACAGTTTCCAAGAAGGAAAAAAAAAACAATAAAATATTTTGAATCTTTAAGCATCATTTAGTATGTGCCTTCACTTTGCCAAGTAAATTAAGTAACCAAAAATTTGAGGATTTGATCAAATAGATTAATGAAGTCTTATCATTAGAATAACTATGTAAGCAACTTTCCTTGTTGGTGAAACATATGTCAAATAAGGGGTTTATTATAAAGTATTGGTGTAGATTTTTAAAATCACTCAGACCCATTTTATAAAAATTACGAATAGTATTAATGTGACACAATTTATGACGAGGAAAGTTGTGTTACGTTAACACAATTTTAGTTAAAAAAAATGGTAAAATTATGTTTGGTTAACACAACTTCATCTCATAGGTTATATTTTTTTTTTATAATCAGTCCCATTTCATCTATTTGAAAAAAGAAATTGCACCAATAAAAAAACAGTTTATTATGCCTGACAAAACCTTGTAATGAAGTTTGAAGGCAATCTCTGATTTTGACTGTGTTGTTTTAGCCCATAACTTATGAGAGTATTGTAATTCGTCAAATAATAATATTTGTTCCATTTGATTTGTAAAGAGAAAGACCATGATTAATTAAGGAATTTGCAGTCCAAAACAAAAGGAGCTATTGATTTTTCTCCCAAGCACAAAGTAAAAGGGACCAAATTATATCTTCTTTCCAATGGTGTAAAAAACTTTTAGATAGTTCTATTTATTAGACAAAAAAATATCTATTTTCTCTATGTTTTTCCTTTGTTTATTGCTTCTACAATTTTCTCTATGTTTCTCCTTTGTTTATTGCTTCTACAATTTTCTCTATGTTTCTCCTTTGTTTATTGCTTCTACAAGTATCATTTGTATCTAGAGAAAAAGAAAAAATTGTTAAGATTTTCTTAACAAATATTAAGACTCAAAAGTTAGTATTATGCAGTATAATCTCTCTATAGGAAAACCACTTGGTCACGCTATGTCTGAAGGTGTTTCTCTCTTCTCTGAAGCTGAAGTGGCGTGTGAATCAAAAGGGTACAGTGGCAGAAAGCGAATTTGAAAGCAGGTGGTGGTGAGAGATGAATGATGAGAGCTTACGTGTGATAGGGAATAAATTGGAAACAAATGAAGAAACTTTGTGGCATTTGCATTGAGCCCTTCAATGCACATAACAGGCTACAGGGCCACTGTTTGGAACCACTACGTTCCAATATCACTGCAGAATGCAGACAGAGCAAAATGCATGGAGGAGAGTGAGGAGTGTGTTATTTGGTATTATGAAAGAGAAGATGTTTGGTAAGCTGTTCATTAATTTTCTGCATATTTTTCTCTGAATGAAAGCATACAATACAAGTAACCAATTGATTGTAAAAAATGATGATCAGGTAAGTTTTTCAAGGACTTCACTCATATTTTGATTCTTCATTTGAAATCTTTCAAGTGTAATAATGAATGATATGTCTTTGGCATGGCAGAATGTTGATTCTTATGTCCCTGCAGTTGCTTGTCAAACACAGAATCATTGTCAGGCATTGAAGCAGGAGGCATAATAATTGCTTTGATAACTTTCTTTTAAGGTACTCCGTAGAACTGGAACTTGGAGGGAGGCCCCCTCTAGGAGTCTAAGATACAATTTTTTAAATGGAAACGTATCGAACAAGTGTTTTATATTTTAGAAATTATTCGTAATTACACTGTATATCAGAAATTATCCGTTATCCATATTTCTGTGTCTATAACTATATCGTATTAGTGTCTTTGCTACATTTATCTCACTATATCATATCATATCAGTATCTTTATCGTATCAGTGCCTTTAACTATATCGTATATCTCACTATATCATATCATATCAGTATCTTTAACTATATCGTATCAGTGTTTCTACTACATTTATCTTTAATTCGTATGTGTGTGAGGTGGTGATGATGGCATCACAAGAAAGTATGTGCTGAGACAATCTCTTTTATTAGATTAATCAACTATCTAATCAGTTTTCTCAATCTTGTAGTCATTAATTCCTGAAATGCTTGGAGCAGATTCCTTACAAAGAAGCAAGGAGAATTTAGGGAACAAATCTTTGTTAGCTATCCAAACTTGACTAATCAAATTTTCTTTGTATGATTATAATTTTCTTACTTCATGATAGTCACATTCTAATTTATTTTTAACCAATACACTCAAAAAAATGTTACATATACTAAAGTATACATTTTTTTTTACTTACTTTTAAACTTAATTGAAAACATTTTAAGATATAATATAATATTAAAAAATTCATCAGTGAAAAAGTAAATTTAAATACAAAAGTTCAAAACACCTCAAACTTATATTTTTAATATTAAAAGGAAATTTATATTAAAAAATTACATACATTGTTACTTTAACATATACTTTTACTGAACATTTATGATGTAATGAACTAACTGCTGATAACTTTCTGCTACCAGCCAATGCTAGCTCTCTAACTAGTTTTGCCTATTTTAGAATAAATATCTCTATCTTTTTTATATATTTTCTTCCTCTTCATTCTTTGCCACTTAATTCCATTTCTTTCTATTTTCATTCTCATTAAACAGTGTTAGATCCAACCCGCAGAGAATGGGGGCATTGATCTCTTCTGCCCAGATGAGAATCCTTTTATGGTTTCAACCTTGTATTGTATTAGACTTCAATATGTGTGAAATGAATCATAGAACCTTTCAAATGTAGAAAGTGCAATTTGGATATTTCTGCTTTCAATCATTGCTACGTTCTGCAAACATTAGAATGCAGCTGATGATGCAGGGCAGTAACATAAAATAGGTATCTCTAGCAGATTTCAGCATAATATTCCAATTACAGTTTTATCTTAATTAAGTTTTCTCAAACATATACCTAGTTGCAATAGGCAAGTAGACCATGCAGAAAAGAAGGAAATAATTCTTATAATTACAATACCCTTTGGTGTAAAACTAATTTTAGTTACAAATCGTGTCATGAACTGAATTCTAATGGAAGCTACAAATTATATTTATTACAAAAAAATATCAATCAAGTTTTCCATTCTCACTTCCACTCTGTCGATTTTCTCTCTCTCTGAATGAATGGCTTATCAGCTCCACGTTCTGTGCTTCAGTTCTTATCGGTTTATAAAATTTTCATCTTCATTACAAGTACAACTCTCAGAAATAATGAGCAAAAGCTAGTCAAGGATAAGATTTACACACAAATGGAGACAAATCTAAGAATGAGGAATACAACCAGGATAAAGAAAGCTTGAATTTGCTATTGATTCGCATCAAATTGTCTATCTATCGGTGAACAGTTTTTTGAACTGTTTGTAACTTTTTATCTTCTCCTACTTTCCTTTGCTTACAATAAACACAGAATTTTCATTTCAAAATGGGAAAATAATGATAAAAATTGAAAAGGGGAAGTAGGAAACTGAAAAAACCAGATCAACTATGAATGCAGCACTATTGTGTTCTATAAATTACAATCAAACCAGATCAACTATGAATGCAGCACTATTGTATTCTATAAACTACAATCAAACTGTCTACGAGAAGAAACTATAACAGTGACCCTTTTTTAGTTTAGAGTTTATGTTGTAGTTGCAGCACCTGTTTGTTTCTTAGGGCATTCCGAAAAACCATGACCTTTCTCACCACATTCATAGCACGTCCTCCTCTTCATCTTGCCACTTACTGTGGAACTTGATTTATCACCATCAGCTCCATTCATCTTGCCACTTCCTAAGGAAGTTGATTTATCACCATTATCAGCTCCATCAACTGGGGAGCTTTTATGAGTTCCTGGTTTTTTCTTCAGAGGAACTGCACAACTTATCCTGACAGGTCTCTCAGACAAATCAATTTGGTCCAATGTAAGTGCTCTTTTCAGTGACTGACTATCACTGAAATCCACATGAGCATACCCTCGAAACTGTCCCGTCTCCTTATCCATACCAAATCGTATGGACGTTATCTCACAATTACTGAAGAATTTCCTCAGTTCTTCCTCTGTTATATCCCATTTCAAATTCCCAACATATAATCTATTGTACCCCTCCAAAATTTCTGGAGCAAAATCCGGGGTTTTGTTGGCTCGCTTTGTTTTATATGGTTGGATTTTAAGAAAGAGTCCTCCCCTGTTACACATTAGTGTTTCATGAGAAATGCGCAAAACAGTAAATCATGTAAGCAAGAAAGAAAACTGCCAGTGTTACTAACATGTCAGCTCCATCAAGAGCCAATGCCCGTTTAGCTGCTGCTTCGGTCTGCAGGAACAATGCCACAAAAATGCCAGTAAGTTATAGTGAAGTATAAACTTAAGAAACAACAAATCTAGTGATGCAAGAAAAATCATGCTAGTATAGTGTGAAGAAGACAAATGTCAAGGGATCTTTTGCAATCTATGTAGCCCAGACACAGATTTATATATTATATAACTATGAATTATATAAATTGACAATAAAGATCTATTTGCCCAAGTATTTTGTGTGATATTTCTCATGGTGATTCAAAATGATTTGTTCTTTAATTTTATAATCATAGATACGGACACACCATTTAGTAGGCTGTCGGAGCCTCGTAGGTTGCAATCAATCCCACCATATAAGGAATTGAAGAATACCAAAACTAATAATGGCAGTGTGAAAGTAAAATTAAGAAAAATGAAGAAAAGAATGGTGCATTATTCGTCACTCACCTTAAAACTAATAATGGCAATTCCTCTAAACTTGCCAGTTTCAGGAAAATACATGCAATCAACTTCAGTTATGGTGCCACAGCTTTCAAAATAACTTCGAATATCATCCTCGGTTGAATAATAAGGAATTCCTCCAACATAAACCTTTGTAGGGACATCACCATTGTCTTGACTGAATACACATCACAGAACACAAACATTAAAAAACAAAAATCTCACTCACATGAAACAGTGCTATTCATAATGCAATAATTTTATCATAACCTGGTAGTTGTATTGGTCTTGGTTAACTCTGTAGCCTCTGGCGTTTCCCCTGCACCATTAGAACCATTCTCTTCCGCGGTTTTGGGTTTTTTCTTCTTGTTCTTCTTCAGCTTCTTCTTCTTCTTCTTCTTCGTGTTGTTGTTCTGTGGTGTGGTATCGGGAGCCCCATTTGCCACGTCATCGTCCTCTACCTTCCTCTTTCTCTTCTTGCTTTTCTTATTGGCGGAACCCTTTGGTTCAGTTTCAGTTTCCTTGTTGGGTTCCTTTGGAGGGTGTTCGGAAGATCGAAGCTTTCGGAGTTTGTCTCGCTTGGACAATCTGGGTGTGTGGGTGGCAGCGTCCAAAAGGGTTTTGAGAGAGTTGGAAGATGAAGGAACTTGGTGGGTATGATTTTCTTGTTGGAGCAATTTAGCTCTGAGCTTAAGCTTCAGTTTCCTGTTTGATAGAACCATTTCAACAGCCCCACTTATGGCTGCAACTCCACTCTCAAACCCTCTCAATACAGAATCACAAACAAAAGGGTTTTGTGGAAGACGCGGCAAACGACGCCGTAAACTCGGATGGTATATTGAACCAGGTTTTTGTTCTTTTGGGCTTCGAAAGCCCAGGAGTTACTTGTCTGGGCCTTTACTAATCATGGGTATTTCTTCCCGCACCCCTACATTTCTCTTCCTGCACCCTTACATTTTTTGAAATACCAAGAATAATTTTGGGTGATTTCGAAATAGGATTCTGTAAGCAAAAAAGTGTTTCCAGAATAGGAAATATGGAAGATAAAAAACCATTTCAAAATATTCTTTTCAGAACACATTTTTTTAATTTTCAGAATGTTAAATCCAGAAATCATAAATTGTGTTCCAGAAAGTATATTTCAAAAATATTTCAGAAAAAATAATTTGAAAGTCATTTTTAAAATGAATAAAATGGTTTTTTCTGAAAATAATGGGTGCTGAAAACCATTTGTTGGGGTGCAGAGAGAAACACCCTCATACAATAGGCTATTACATCCTGCACTCCTTTATATTCATGCATTCCATGTATTTTGGATCTAGAAAATGAATGTGAAAATTTATTAATATATTTTTTAATTTAAAAATATATTAATAATTTTTTTAATTTAAAAATATATTAATAAATTTTTAAATTTAAAAATATATTTATGAATGTATTAATATATTTTGAAACAGAATAATATATTTTCGATTTTACATTTCAAAATACATTTAAATTATTATTCAAAATAGAGTTGCTTTATCAATCTGTATCAGAGATATTTTTAACATTTCACCATCTACATAGAGTACAGTTTCACACCACGTGGGTGCAGAATACTATGGGCCATAGAATATAGCTATTAAATGTTATGATATAACAATAAATATTAATTAATTAAAATATATGTAATTATAATATGCAATTGTTTGGTTTAATCTTCCTAGTAAAATCTGACAAAACAACATTTCCACACTCAAAAGTATGCTGTTTGTTGAGGTTTTAATTTAATCAGCTTTTAATTATTTTTATTGATTTAACTATTTAATTTTTTTTATTTTGAATGCTCAGTTAGTTATTAGTTAATTATTACCACAAGATAGAAGAATGACAATTTTATTATATATAGAGACAAAGCAAGAAAGAACAAAATAAATATATACATATATATATATATATTATGTATGTATATATATGTATATTATGTATGTATTTATCATCATCTATTTTCTTCAAGCTAAGCCAACCTTTGGAACTGACTTTTCATATGATTTTCCATAGTTAAAGTATCAAAGCAACTTCCATCTGATGTCTCTATCTTTGGAGGGTCTTCTCTGATTAGCTCAATTAATGTTTTTGCCACTGAAATTTCATCATCACTATTTGTAAATCCCATGAACTTTATCCCTCTTAGATGCTCCAATTTTGTACATTTAGTTCCTCTTATTAAACTTGATCTGGTCTCTGGAGTTGAATAACTTGTAGAATCATTCTACATTCAAACAGTGATAAAGAAAAAGAGTCACCAATTGAAGTTTAGACTATACCAAAACAAGAACATCAATTGATTTCAATGGTACCATCACAAAAAGTTGCTCCAAGGCAGGGCATAATTGCAGAAAACAGACTAAGGAGTTGATGCTGTTTTCAGCCTTATGATTGTGAATCCACCATAGCTCTCTTATCTTATAGAATATGAAGTTCCCACTTGCAGAAATCGATGGCCAAATCAATGTCTGCAAGAAAAAGAAAAACTTTCGGAGTTATAGGTTGTGTATACTCAAGATTTGGTATAATCATGAACTGTTCTATTCATAAATCACTGTAATGAAAGGAAAAATTTCCACTGTTCTGCACTTTATTTGATTTTTTTTATCAACCATGAACAATATATACAAATGAACAATAGAGAGGTGATTCAATCCATTTACAAATAAACAAGAACAACCTAATAACATAACACCTTACAAATAATTACACTAAACCAGCAATAGTTGATGGAAAATAGTAGAAAGAACATGTGCATACCTCAAAAGTCCACTCACACAAACTGAGAGTTTCACAGTTTTTTATTGTTAAAAGAGTCTGGTTGAAATCTTGAGCCTTCAAGTCAGAAAAGCTTGGTCCTTGTCTGAAATCAAGCATGGCATACCTGAGATTGAAATGAGATTCTGGCCAAATCCTTGGAAGTGGTCCACTATATCTGAAATTTTTAAGCTTGGAAGTTCTAAGATGGAGAAACTTCAATTGGGGGCAGTCTAATATGGTTAACATGTGAAGCTTTGATTCAGACTCAATGAATAAAGACTGCAATCCAGTGCACTCAACAATTACCAACTTCTCAAGATGCTCCAAACTTGAAACGATTGAGGAAGCCACCAAACTTGTCAAGTGACTCACTGATTTCAAATAGAGTGTTTTGACCAAGAAAGTGTGGTGTGTGATGATATTATCCTTGTTGAGCATGAACTGCAGTTCATACTTCCTCTCAAGGTGTTTGTTCCCAGCAGGGAAGTCAAGAAGAAGCTTGCTGTTGGTTGCAATGGATGCAAAGAGTGCAGAGTCTTTAGCAAAGTGAAATTGAAGCTTGCGTGGATATTTGAGTGGATCAAGCTCTTCAAAACGAGCCAGAAAGGCAGCAACAACACCAGCTACATCTTGTGTGGTTCCATGCCTAACAAGGACTTGGTTCCACAAGTCTCTCCACCTGGTAGATATGAGGCTGGTTTCTAGTGTTGATTCATTTGGCAGAAAAGAAACTATGGACCTTAGAACTTCATCTGGCAGATTGCTAAACAAATCCTCCATGAGTCACTGATGTTTCAACAGTTGATGAGAATGGAAAGGGTAGGTGGCTATGAGGTTAGAAAACTCAGAACTGATGTTTTGTCACTGCTATGAAATGTGGATATTTATGCATAGTTCTATCTTCCAGTCTAATGCATATCTATCTGTTGGTCTTGTCTTGGTGTTTATTTTGGGTTGAATTCAGTTCTAAGGGTCAACCTATGCGTTTAATGTTATGTGCTATTTCAGTGTCTTAATTGATAAGACTGAATTGGATTTGAGCAAGATAAATAGTGTGGATGTGCTTATTCCACAACCTCAGATAAAGCTTATTTTCTTTTTCTGTCAATGGTTTTCAAGAAGGTAAAAATTACACAACTAAAAAATTCTGAGCTTCTCTGTGGCATTTGAAACCAAATTAATAATGACAGATATGGTCAAACAAGACAAGTCTGGTGAATTTAGGAGCCTCTCTGCTTTCTAGAATCTACAACATCATATGACAAACACAAATTGCTCATTCTTATCAAACAATTCAACAACATATATATATTTTTATTCTTTTCAACCTTTTCTTTTTTAGTCACTCATAATAAACATATTATATTCTGTTGTTCTTGTAAAGGGGCTCATTCTTATCAAACAATTCAACAACATATATATCTTTATTCTTTTTTAAAAAAAATATCACTTATAATAAATATATTATATTTTATTTTTTTCATGGCACTACAAGAAAATCATGAAATAGAAACCAATTTTTAGAGACCAAAATAATTAGTTGCAATAGTAACTACATTAAATACCATTTTTGAAACTAAACAAAAGTTTGGTTTCTAATTTAGTTTCTATTATTGTTAAATAGTTTCTAAATTGGTATCTAATTAGCCACCAAGGTTTTAACTACCAATTATTTAGTTTCTAAAATTGGTAGCAAAAACTTTGATTGCTAATTAGATACCAATTTAGAAACTATTTAACAATAATAGAAACTAATTTAGAAACCATTTTTTTTTTAGTTTCTAAAATGGTTTCTAATTTAGTTACTATTGTAACTAATTATTTTAGTCTCTAAAACTGGATTTCTATTTCATGATTTTCTTGTAGTGGGGGTTGAGACATTAACATTTCTTATTGACTTGGTAATTTCTTTTGTTTGTGACCATGTTTTCTTCCTTCATCTTTCACTTCTCGTGATCGGATTTCGACTATCTATCGGAAAGTACACTTAAAAAAAAGTTTTTCAATGTTTAAAGAAATACTCAGTATACGAATACAATAAATATTGTAATAATAACATACTTTATTTTATTTCATATTTATATTTTTAGGATATTAGTCTTTGGATACTGTTCTTTATAAAACATTTTCATGAGTAAAATGTTCTCGTACAAGAATTTAAGGTTATCCTGTCATATGGCAAGAGACACGCAGTGTAAGAATTTAAGGTTATCCTGTCATATGGCAAGAGACACGCAGTGTAAGGTGAATCATATTTATTTTTGTTAATTGATTAATGTGTTCCAAATTATTTAATCATCATTTTGAGAAGGCTAAACATACTTTAATCGTCAATTTGAAAGAGATTAAGAATAGTTACAAGACGTGCATGAGAAGTAATTGCAGATTCAAAGGAATGCAAGTAATTTTGCATCGTTTTTAATTTGGTTAAAATTTTGTGAAGAAACTACTTGGCCCTTTTGTCAGAGGAATGTCCTTTTCATCCACACAAGAATTTGAAGTGTATAACTACAAGATTGAATTTGAGTCTTGTGATTTCGTTTTCTACAAACATTCTAAGCAAAATTATTTCTTCAAATAGAAGTAAAAGAAAAATCTAGAAATCACTACTTGCAAGGGGTTCATGACCATCATCACCAATGAAGATGTTATCATAGAGAATGGCAGCAGCAGCTGAACCAATGAATGGGCCAAACCAATAGACCCAGTGATGGGTCCATGACCAGCTAACCAGGGCTGGCCCAAATGAAACTGCTGGGTTCATTGATGCTCCATCAAAAGCCCCACCAACCAAGATGTTGGCACCCACAACAAGCCCAATTGCTAATGGGGCCACAACACCCACATTCCCCCTCTTTGGATCAACTGCTGTGGCATAAACTGTGTACACCAAACCAAAAGTCATCACAATCTCAAAAACTAGTGCATTCCACACTGACACCCCAGATGACAGAGAAAAACCTGCTGTTTCCTGCACAACACAATCAATACTATTAAAAAAAATTTAAGTTGAATTCAATCTCATAAAACTGGTTTATAATCTCATAAAACTGGTTTATAAGATAAGGTTTGAATTCACTTATATATTATGAAATGTCCTAATCTTTAGTTGATGTGAAATTTTCAACACATTCTTTCACACCAAAACTATCAACTGCGTGAGACTATATATTATGAATGATCCGATAACGGTCCGATAGCTGATGGTCTGATAAGTTCAACAAATAATCGGTAGGATAAGCTCGAAATGATTCTAATACCATATTAAGAAATGAAATTTAAGTCTAATTCAACCTCATAAAACTGATTTGGGTGAGATTTGCCTCCACTTATACATAATAATATATATAATATATGAAATGTTTTATTCTCTAGTGTGATATTTGGATCATGGAAAGTGTCACCAATTTGTTGGATTAAAGTGCAAATGAAATAGGATTGGATTTACCATTCCACCAGTAGTGTAGTTGAGAAGAAAGCAAGCAACAACTGAACCAAGCAACTGTGCAATCCAATAGAGAATACTTTTCAAGAGGGTTATGTTTCCTCCTATGAAAGCACCAAATGTGACTGCAGGGTTCACATGGCCACCAGAAATGTTTGCCCCCACAGAAACCGCCACAAATAGCCCAAATGCATGAGACAATGATGCAAGTACAAGACCATCAGGAGTTGCAGGTCCATTCCCTGTAAGTTTACCTGCCACAACAACTTCTCACCAAACATGCCATACAATCCTAAAATCCTCACAATCCATCAAACACAAAACATGTCAACTATAAAGTTTTTTCTATCAGCAACAATACATACATATTAACCACATCTGATCAAACCCATATAAAAAAACTAAAATAACCATACATTAGAACACTTTCCAAACAACCACTTAACTAACCCTGCAAAAAAAACCACAACTTTCCAGACAACTATAACTATAAAGTTTAACAGACAAAATTGCTGTCAGTTAACATGATTATTATAAAAGTAAAAAATATGCTGCACATAACATATTATCCATGTATAACAGCAACAATGATAGATTCAAAAAAGAGGATAAAACAAAACACATAGTTAAGGTACTCACTGTAGGCCATGCCAGAGCCTTGCCCTGCAAAAACAAAAATGAGCATTGAGAAGAACTCAGCAACTGCTGCTTTGATGGCAGCAGGATTGCTGGCCTCTCTGGGGGACCCAATTGCAATTCTGTACACTGCCATTAGCTAAGGAATTGTGTTGTGTTGTGTTGTGAGTGTGTGCTTCTTTCTTATTAGTTTGGTTAAGAGTGTGCATGAAATTGTGTTGTGTGAGCTTTGTTTGCTCTTCAAATAACAAAACCAAAGGCTAAGGAAACGGTCCAATTGTACCCGGTAATACTGTGCAGAATCACGTTATGCAACGGAAGAAGAGGGTCTTGCTGCATGGAATCACTTTTTTCTGACTTCATACCAATAACTGGTTCCACTTTTGACACATTTGTGGCTGTGATTTCATGCACATCTGCATGCATGAGATAGCCACTCATCTTCTTGGTACGTGTTATTCCCTAAGGTTTAATTAATTCATCAAAATTAATCTTTGTGCATGCATGAATAATTGATCTCTCAGTGACTGTGTTGTTCTAATTTACCATGAAACTTGAGAATTAATCTTATATGACAAACAACACATATAATAAAGTTTTACATCGACCATAATCATTCACGTAATCTTAAAACTAATGATGGTCAAATGTCACTGCATAATATTTTTTCTCCTGAGAAAAATAAGTTATGTGTAAAATAATTTTAAATCGTTGTCCAATTATAAATTATGATAAATTGGTTGACTTTACGAACCATAATTTCAAATTAGTTGATAATATAAAAGTGTTTACGTATCAACAGTTACTGGTTTAAACTTCAATGATATTTTTAAATGTGTGTTCAAATTAATAGGTTGGACTTTCTTCTATGTTTACGTATTATTACTTTCATTTTCAATTATAGATATGCTATTTAAATAAAGGACCAACTTGTGTAATTTTTTTCAATTCCAACTAAATTCATGTTAAATTTAGAATTTTGAAAAAAAATAATCAAATAATGTAACATTTAATAAGAGTTGTGATTATATATACATACATCTCTCTATATATTTATATGACTGCTATCCTTCACTCATTTTATCTACTCTTTCTCTTCTATATAAAAAAATACTTTTGACTGTAAAAGGGGTAGTTTTGTCAAAAGTTCTGAAAAATATTGACAGTACGTGCCAAAAAAAAAGGTGAGGTGCAAATAGAAGCACCCAATTTTTTTGAGAAGCCCTAAACCCATCTTCGTGGTCATGAGCATTTCTCAGCAAGCCCACTCCACCTTAACTCTAAACATATAAAGACATTTTTTCTTGCACCTCCGTGCATTTCTTCAACACCCCCACAATTATTGAAAAATTTCAATTTTTTCTTCTGAAATTGTATAATTTAGAAGTCAAAAATGTCTTATGAATTACACGATCTAAAAAGTTTCTATAGCACATAATTTAAAAATTATTTTTAACTTTTTGATTACATAATATGTGCAATCCAAAAGCCACGTGACCTTCTTCATCGAAAAATGGGTGAGTAAGGGTTGAAGTCACACTCTAAGCTCGTCCTAAGTTGAAAGTTGCGATAGCAAGAGAAATAACAAAGTTGTTAGCGAGGAGTTCGATGTTGGTGGTAATTTTCTTCTCGATAATGAATATTGTTGAAGAAGAAGTTAAGGTGATGGTTTGAGTTATGCAATCCGAAAGCTAATTTTTAGATTTCCAAAAAGATTTGTCTTAGAAAAAATGACTTTGATATTGTATAATTTGGAAACTAAAGCTAACTTTCGGATTACCCAATACAAAAAGATTTGTTTTAGAAAGAATGACTTCGATATTATATAATTTGGAAGTCAAAAATTACTTCTAGACTGCATAATCCGAAAAACACTTCAGATTGAAGAATTTGAAAATTGAAGAATTTGAAAATGACAAAAATGAGAATTTCATATTTATATTTATGAAGATCCAGAAAAAAAAAATGTATGGGGGTGCATAAAAAATGCCCAATAAATAATTGTCCCATTGTGGCATAAGTGGAATTATCCAATGAGATGTTGAATGAAAAAGAGAAAAATGTTTGGTTGAAATATATGGTCACAAGCTTCTAGCCACATCAAAAGGCTTAAATTCTATGGTACAGCATACACTATCTCAGAAGTGAAGCTCTAAACCACTTTCAACTATGATACTTTCTTCCTCCTCTTTCACTTGGATTTCACCCTCTTTCTCCCCTAAGGTCTGTCACACAAATTCTTTCTATTTCACTAACACAATCTTCTTCTCTGTACTCAACTCCTGTTCATGCACCCTGCTTTCCACTGTTTCAGCTAAACTTGCCACAATCAAACCATTTGCCTTGCAACACTGCCTTTTGTGCATTGGAGACAATCTCCACTGGAGAAAGTAAGCACCTAAACTCACTTTCCTAGCGCAAAAGTGCTTCAGATTATGTCAATTTCAACCACACCAAAATCAATGATAATCAACATTCTGGGACCTCCAAATCAATTTCACTTTACAAGGAGTAGTTCAATGTCCTTGCAAGTCAAAAACCATAAATCTATCTTCAATTCTTCATTAAATCTTGCTCTGAAATGAATTCACTATGGCTGAGACAGTAATATAAGTAGAACTGAAACAGCTTGCATTCAGAAAATTGAGCCATTTCCTAGTTTTTTTGTTTTTGGTGAAAAATCAGAACATTATCTTCTGAAGTACTGGATTTTGAAATAACTTATGGAATGTCTTTTATGATTTTCAGGCCACTGCCAGAGAAGACCACTATTGTTGGGAATTGGAGCTTTAACTGCAAATTTACAACTGACAGATTTGGCATTTGCTAGAGGTATTCATACTTGCTGATGTGATAATAATTTGTGTTATTAAGTTTCACTTCACCAAAAGGATCTTTGTTCATATGCTAAACTGAGAGAGTAGTCATAACATGGTCTTCTGAAATTTTGGAGTTTCATTACCCTTTCTTCCTGTAGAAAAACCAGACAGATACCAAGCTTTTGTGGACTATGAAGATGGGTATTCTTATGTATATCCCAGAGATTGGAAGGTGAGAAATAAGAACCATGTTAATCTTATCACAAACTCTATTCACAACCATACAAAATCATTATATATAAACTAATTTTCTACAAGTTTGAATGTATCTCGTCTCCCTAGGAATTTGACTTCTTGGCTCATGATTCTGCATTCAAAGACAAACTCCTACAGTTACAGAATGTAAGGGTGAGATTTATACCAACAGAGAAGAAAGACATCAGAGATTTGGGTCCTATGGAAGAGGTGATGCTGCAAAAGTGTGTTCTGATGTTATTTTCTGAACTCTGTAGTGTGCTTTACACTTACCAGTTTGAATCTTAACCAGGTCATATACTTTTTGGTGAAGCATAGATATGCTGCACCAAACCAAATACCAACAATAAATGGCATGGAGGAGGTTTCTTCTTTACTTTTTCACAATGTTTTTTTTGTATGAAGTATGTGTCTTAGTGAAGTAACAAGTATTTTGGACTTGTGAATGCAGAAAACCATAGATGGAAAACATTACTATACCTTTGAATACATACTTACATCACCAAACTACTCCAGTGCCTCCATTGCAACAATTGCTATAGGAAATGGTAAGTAACCAACCAACCATGGCAACTATCTCAATTTGTGACCTTCATAGGGTTATATTATATACTATGAAGTTCGGACATCACATGTCTCTTAGTTGTTTATCCGTTCGGCACTCGTAAGACATGTACTGTGAAGTATTTAATTCAAAAAATATTTGTTGGATTTTTAATAATTCTAACACAGTTCTAATACTATTTCAAAAAAAAAATACAGTTTTCTAAAAACTCAAACTTATTATATAAATTTTTATTATGATTATAAAAATAAGGAACAAATCTTTTTTATCCACCATAAAAAGAACATCTTTTTGCTAAAACAAACTGAAACATACTTCTGTACATAAACCTTTTATTATCAATTTATATAATTTATAATTATATAATATATAAATTTATCTCAGTATTTTACATTTTAAAGATTATCTTTGTATCTGTATCGTATGGTTATATCAATGTTTGTCCTAACATACAACATGGAATTTTTGCAGGAAGGTATTACACTTTAATTGTGGGAGCCAATGAAAGGCGATGGAAAAGAGTAAGAGATGAGCTTAAAGTGGTAGCAGACTCTTTCAGGCTTCTTGACATCTGAAATGTCATGGGACAATGCAAGACGTGTTTAAATGTGCCTACTACAGATGAAGTTTGATTTTAAATATATGTATATCTGAGTAAATATAATAATTGTATTCTTTATAGCATTAATTAATACCAATAATGGAACAGGACACGTGTTACGTGGTGGTGCAAACAAACCCAATTTGTTCCTCCTCTCTTATAATTAGGATTCAGGAGTAAAAAATATAGTTATCGAATATGGTTTCTTAAGATGAAAACTACATCATTGTGATCCCTTGTTTTTAGGAATTCAACTTAGACAGATTCAAATATTTTTCTGAATGAAGGTTAATAGCCTTTCTTACGGTATACACATTATACATACAAAAACAAGGAGAAAAGACTTATCTTCCTTAAAATTCTGCTACCCTAATAAGTTTAAGGATCTTTTCCTATAAAGATTGAGCCAGCTGAAGAACGTATCATATTTTGAAGACAAAGGGTGCGCTTCAATCAAGGCTTTTTCTGAACCTTTGTTCTATATATATTGTTCATCTTTTATGCTTATTTGATGGTTATAATTATGCATTGTTTGTAATTTTTTCTTCGAAGAATTTTTCTTTTCTTTTCCATCTATACCTATTTTGTGAAACACTTTTGTATCCTCTTTTGTGGTTTGTTTTGTATTTTTTTTTTTTAACCATCGTCAGAATGACATTTTTCTTGTTACCCGGTGATCTCTGTGTTCCAGATGAAAAATCTCTCCAAGTGGATTTGGGGTGACAAATCATAACGTTAAAAAAAAATTGTAGGGAAACTATTAGACTAATTAGATTGTATAATTATTAGAAGAAATAAAACCAAATCTGACAAATTATGAACATCACGTTTCTGGGAGAAAAGAACCTTAAAAATGATTACAAAGAATCATGAGTTCCCACGAAATGTAGAACAGAAGATTGATTCCTTAAAAGCTATGTAAATCCCACATTTCCAGATGGAATAATGTAGTGTCATTCTCCACACTCAATTGTCTGTTTGTAAGTTTATTAGTTCAACACAAAAAATAGCAAATTAATTAAGATAAACAACTATACGAATGTATGAAACTAGTTGGCAAAAATACACGTGGAAATTTGCATCTATAATCTAAGGACAAAAAAACTCAAGAATTCGTGTAATTCAAACACTAAAAGGAACTGCTTCTAAACTATGGCTATGTATATACAGAGGTTTTACAACACTGGAGACTGTATTCTACAATTTTCACAAATGAAGAAAAAGTACAGAGTGAACAAGTTGAAGATCCACGCTTGAGAGAGTGGAAGAGTGAAAAGGAACTCCAATAGAATACAAGAGTAACTCAGCTGAATTAGTGTTGATTCCGCCGCCTTCCTCTCGTCGGAAAACAAAATCAATATACCGTGGAGACAACACCTTGGGTCAGCCTAAACTGCTTGCCTCCAAAAGAATACGCATACACAGCTTCAATACTCAAATCAACCAAATTCCAGATTTCTATATTCAAATCCTACACTATCCCTGCCACAGCACCCTCTTCCTATGCCTGCTAATGCCTGAGTGCTGATCCAATACTCCCATTCTTGCTACAGGCGAGCCTCCACCTGACATTGGAAAGTTCCATCAGGTGCTGCAATCATCAGTCATTCAACTCAAGTAGTTTATGAAACAATTCTCATGAACCAACCAACATTAGCTGCAACTACTCACGTTGGATACTCCCATTCTAAACAAGTCGGTGCTGACGCAAAGCCTTACCAAAATGAGGTTGCATTAATCGGACATACAGACCATTTTTTGCCACCAATGAATCATGGGTCCCCTCCTCAACTATCCTTCCTCCATTTAGAACTACTATGTTGTCCACGTGCCTCATCATTGCAGCTCTGTGTGCTATTAAAATAGTGGTTTTGTTTCCCATTATTAGGGTGTCTAGAGCCTCTTGCACCACTCGGCTTGACTCAGATTCAATTGAGGAACTAGCTTCGTCCAGCAACAAAATAGGAGCATTTTTAAGAATTACCCTTGCAATTGCAATTCTCTGTTTTTGTCCGGGAGTTAAGTCAACACCTCTCATCCCAACATGAGTGTCATAACCATGAGGCAAGCTACTGATGAAGTGATGCGCATTTGCTATTCTTGCAGCCTCCTTTATTTCAGCTTCACTGGCATTATGCCTGGCATATATGATGTTTTCCCTTATGGTTGTTGAGAAGATAATGGGTTCCTGCTGAACTAGACCAAGGTGGCTCCTCAACCATCTCAAATTATATTGCTTTAGATCCCTCCCATCTAGCAAAACTTGGCCAGAAACTGGATCATAGAATCTCTCGATCAAAGATATTACTGTACTCTTCCCTGATCCTGAAACTCCCACTACAGCAATTGTTTGTCCTCCGTTGACTTTGAGGCTAAAATTGCTTAATACCAACACTTCTGGCCGAGAAGGATAACAAAAATCAACATTTTTCAACTCAATGCTCCCATACACATTGGGTGGCTTCGTTGCTTTGCTATCATCCGGATCAATCTTAGGCACACGATCAATAATTTCAAACACTGATATGAGAGATTTACGTCGCTTAAGTATGTAAGGAGCCAACCCAAAAGGCTCCACAAGGGCAAATGTAGCAAATGAGAAAACCATGTACTCCTTGAGAGCGGTAGGCATCTCCACATATTCCTTATTTACACATATTGCAGTGTACCAAAGTAGAAGAGCATTGCATGCAAAGAGCAGAAACTGTGAAAAGCCAAATGCAAAACCAATGGCCACTCCATGAAGAAAGCTTTTCTTAAATATTTTATTTAACTGTAACTGGTAGAGTTCCATCACCTTATTACCAGCACAAAATGCAACAACAGTGTAAATATTCCTAACTGCGTCTTCAAGAACCAAAGATGCCTTTCTGTGCATTTCTTGTATGCCCTTTGAAAATCCAGCAAGCCACAATTTCTGCAAGATTAAGGAGATTGTTTAACACATGCATCATGCTAACCACAAAAGCAAATTAATAAAAACATCATTATGCATAGCCAGCATTATCAACAGTCATTCACAAAAGTTAGCAAAAGCAGGTCCGTTAGCTTTAGTAATTGAATTAAACATAAATTGACATAAATAAGAATTTCCATAAATGAAAATGAAACCCCCATGAAGAGGTATAAGTAGCATTCAATAATGGTACCCTTGATCCTGCAAGGGAATAAAATGTAACAAAACTTTGATTTCCAAAGGAAAAATATTAAATCTGTCTTAAGAATAAAACTAGTAAAGACACTGCCAAATTACACTAATTACAGACCATTGATAACTCTAGCACAAAAAGATACATTTATAATTGAAATTATTGCAATGCCACAGATAACTTCAATATAAAATTTGTTAAAGCAATCACAATTAAATGCTTTACTTTCAGTATTTGATGACATGAATGAAACATTGTTTTTAACTTCACAGTGAAATATACACAGATAAATAATACAAAAGAGAGCGAGATATGCACTGATACACAAAGTGAAACAGTGCCATTTTTCCTAAATCAGCCTTTTCCTTTTATACATTAGCTAGTCTTGCACATACACAGACTCCAAGGCATTTCATGGTTTTTGGATTTGTTTTTGCATTCTCGACATTCATGAGGCAAAGGAGACACATTACATTAATTGGTCATAATCACTAGCAATTATTCAACTAACATCCCTTATAATTCACAGTAATGGGAAAAAAGATAACAGACCAACCCACTTAGTGCGAAAATACATGGCTGTTGTTGATACGAAGATGTGGAAAATATGAATTTCAAAAACAAAGAATTTTGCAAGAGGCTTAATTTTTTTACTGACTGTTGACACAAAAAAGAAATACAAGTTCAATCCAACAACCTGACAAAATTACATGGCAAAACAAGAAAAGCAGTTGCAAACCTGGGCAACGGCAGACACACAAAGAACTGGAAGTGTTGCTAAAGCCACAAGTGCTAATCGCCAGTGCAGCAAAACACCAATGAGAAATGCAACAATAACTGCAGCACTGTCCTGTATAAATATAGAAAGACGGTTACTGAAAGCCGCTCGCACAAATGTAGCATCATTGGCCAAGCGCATCGATAGATTGTCAGCACTATTTTCCTCTACATCAAACCATCCACTTTCATTGCGAAGCATGGCTGCAATGTTATTAAAACAATTTAAGTATAGGGCAGAAGTCCAAATTGTTTATCTTTTAAAGTAATAAATACTTCAAATCTACACACCTGAGAACATCATTCTCCTAACTCTTTCTGTCATTTTCTCCCCCATTATACCAAAGTAGAAATGCTGTAAAAAGTTGGCAACAACTGTCACAATACCCATGCCAGCAATGATCAAGCACCATTTGTCTATCTCCCTTTGGAAGTGATGTTCTTCATCAATTTTATAGTAATCTGTCACCACCAGACCAATAACATAAGCAAGAAGGGGATTGAAAGAACCAAAGATAGCAGCACCTGTGCTTCCTAACACAGCATAAAGCCACTCTGCAAAACTAAGTTCTGCTAGCCTCCAAATTGAGGGTTGTTTTCGATGCCTCGCATCCTTTGTTTCGGTCATTTTCACTGAAAGATCACCAGAATGACTATCAGGCCTGCTAAAAGTCTGCGAATGGGAGCGTTCATTTTTAGGATCAGATGTTAAAAGAGGTGAAACAGGGGATTCTGGGTCAGAGCCATTTGACTTTTGGCGATGCACACATTGAACATCAATCCTGGGTAACTCTGGTAGTCTCATTTCAAAACTATCCTGCCTTTTTATTGATGGCTCCTTATCTGCTGAATCTAAAGATTGCCCATTTTCCATCATCTTCTCAGACGGTGGGCTCCGAATTTTTGGTGATTCTTGTGAATTAAAGAAGCCATCCGAAGGCCGAAATATGGCAGAAACTCTCTGAAGAGAGGGTGACTTTATCATTTTAGGAGATGAAGGTTCTTTGAAGCTGTGACTTTCTGAAGAATCCTTCTCAATTTGGAAAGTTGCAGTCTCCTTGTAGTTGCGAACAGGCATCCTGGATGATGAACAAAAAAAAGTGATTTTTCACCATGCAAATGATGAAATCTTGCAAATTATAAAAAATACACTGATCTCAAACCATTGTGTAACAATTATTAGTTTATTATTATAGTAAAACATTAACAGACTATGCCGCCTCAACCATCACAATATCTGTATTTTAAAAGTCATGTTATATTCTCCACAAACAAAAAAGTGCACGGCAAAAGTTGAAGCATGATTTGAGGCGGTATCAAACCTCTTAGGAAGTTTTGTGGCCTCTTCACATCGAAGAAGCTCTGCATATAAGCCATCCAGGGTCAGTAACTCATCGTGAGTACCCATTTCAACAAGTTGACCATCCTCCATGACAGCTATATAATCAGCATTCTTTATAAGACTAAGCCTTCGAGCAATTATTATTGTTGAGCGTCCCAACATTAGCAGATCCAGAGCCTCCTGAACAGACCTCTCAGCCTCAAAATCAAGTCCACCAGTAACCTCATCAAGAAGAAGAATGGATGGATTTAAAAGCACAGCTCTTGCAATAGAAAGCTTTATTTTCTGTTCTTCTGTTAAAGCTAGACCGGCCCTGCCAACCTGAAAGACAGAACCCTAGTTTAGGAGGTGAATACCAACAAGGATATAATTGAAATACGATCATCCAAAACAACATAGGTTTCATATGATCATTTCAATCAAGATTCACCTGTGTGTCATAACCTTTATCTAATGAGCTGATAAAGGTATGTGCATGAGCTATTTTAGCAGCCTCTTCAATTTGATCCATGGTGGTATCTCTGCCATAAGCAATGTTGTCTCTTATACTCAAACTGAGTAAAGCAGGTTCCTGGGTAACCAGTCCTATTTGACTCCTTAACCATTCCAGTTTCATATTCTTTATATTTTCACCATCTAAAAGAACTTCCCCTGAACCACAGATGGGTAAATTTATTTAAATATGAAAATATATATAAAATGTTTTAGATGTGATTTAGAACAAATTTTCACTAATGATGGGGAAAAATTACCTAAAGTAGGATCATAGAAACGCTCCATAAGGGGAATAATACTACTTTTTCCAGAGCCATTTCTTCCAACAAGTGCCACAGTCTTTTTAGCAGGAACAGTGAGATAAAACCCACTCAAGATAGGGATTTCAGGGCGAGAAAGATAACTGAAGTAAACATTCCGAAACTCTATATTTCCTTGCACAGAAGCTGGAGCACTGCCATCATGATTAAAGGATGAGGATGACCGGCTAATCATCTCAAATAGTCTATAGGCAGCTATTCGCCCTTGATCAAATGAGTAGAAATTTGTCGCTGCTTGATTCAATCCCCTTAATCAAATTAACGAAAAATTGTAAGCAAAATGTAAAACAAATTAAGAGAAAAATATAAGTTGGTTATGATGCTCACAAGCCACTTAGAATCACAGCAAACAGAGCTGTTATAATTTCACCACCATGAGCTTTTCCATGTATAACCAGGAGCCTTCCAACCCAGAGTTGTAATGCACAAGAACATATTGCAAGCCCATAAGTAAAACCAAGGCCAAGCCCTTGAACAAGACTTATTAATATACCATATCTAAGAGTAGCTTGAAGTGACGTTGCATATGAATATTTAGACAATGTTTCATTTGTAAATGCATACAAGGTCCTTATATAGGAAACTGCCTGCATCACAAGAAAATATATATTCAGAACTGATTATGCTAAAACGATTCATCCAATAATGAGAACTTTACCAAATTCAAACCATTAAAGTAAAAATACAGATAAATGAACTGATTCTCCAAACTTAAAGATAAATAAAGACCTCAAAAAAAAATTCATTCACAATGAACTAAATGACACTCAGATGGGTATAATCTGTCAATTAAAAATTATTTAAGATCTCATATCGATTAGAGATATGACCAAATTATAGTATTAAGCTGGTGTAATCCGCACCTAGCAAGCCGATTTTGTGAAGTTGAGTTAGGCTTAAACCTACATTGTCTAAGAGAGACAACTATTTCTTAATTATAAACAAGAAATTACTAGCAAAAATCAAGAAGCATTTTACTTCAAGGACCATTTCAAAAATTTGTGACTAGTTTTCAATTCCTAATTGAAGGAATAAAGAATAAGGATGACCTATGCTCAACATGCAGTCAGAAAAACCGAGCTTTCAGCCTTGCATTTTTTAGTTGCAGCAGAATGCTGGCATATTTAAGGGTGTTTGTGTGGCTTTAAATATGTTAAAATATGTTCCTGACTTCTCTTTGGCATTATGCTTGTGTCTGCTTGAAGGAAGTTGCTGATATGAAAAAAAATTGGGTAATCTTACTGCAATAGAATTTTCTTTTATTGCTGATCAAAAAAAGAAAAAAAGAATTTTCTTTTTAGAAGAATATCTTATCAACCCCCCTAGTTGTATTTTTTTTCTCTTTTCTTTCTGACAAGTTCTATTTCAATCAAAACATGGATACTATATGAGTAACAGCAATCTCAAGCAAGTCTCATTTCCATAACATGGTAAAGAAAGACATAAAATTTGATTACATCAAAGACCTCTGCACAGCCCAAATTGAAATACAGTTACAGGATGAATTATGTTACAATGAAAGATACAGAATCCCATACATGATATGAGAAACTTTCAAACGTTAAATTCTTTCTTTCTTTTGGTATTTAGTAAAATATTAAAATTTAAATCAATCGAAATCACATCTGAATTGAATATATATATATATATATGTGTGTGTGTGTGTGTGTGTGCGCGCGCATTACAATCAATGGTTCAACGCAGGAATGAATTGAAGTTTAACTATAAATAACCTGTTCAGCAATGCTGGCTGCTTCAGCATATGCATCTTGAATATTCTCGGCAAGCCTGTGGAGGAATATATTTGATATTCCTCCTGCAGCAACAATAAATGGACCTGTAGCTAATGTTATCAACGCAATCTGCCAACAATTGATAAAAGCAATAACAAGACCACTGAAGAATGTTGCCATATTATGAATATAATTCCCAACCTGCATCATCAAAAGTCAATACACACGGTATGAAATATGAGTTGAGATTTTTCTGGAAAGAATAACAAATTTACAAAGGAGTGAATACTGAATATACACACAACAAGAGCACCACGCACCTTTTCACTAAGAGCAGACTGAATGAGCAGCACATCACTTAATACTTGACTCACAATATCTCCATTATTTCCATATGTATCAAAAAAACTCATATCTTGGTTAAGTAATACTTGGACATATTTTGATCTGATCACAGCAGTCTGCCGTTCTCCAGTAAGAATCCAACATGAAACCTCTATTAAACAAGAAAGATTAGTATTGAACTAAACTTAAATTTAACATCTAATAAGAAATATTCTATGAAATTAATTTACCAATCCAACCAGCAGCAAAAACTCCTCCAGCAATATAAACAATGGTTAAAGCAAGCTGCAGAAAATACATAAGTAAATAAGCATATAAGTCCATTTTTCAAATCTTGTTTACAAACTATGTGCCTCAAAAAATAATTAAAATTCCTAGTTATGATGTCATATGGTTCAACTACTAAATTAACCAGTGCAAAAATGAACAGCCATACTCTTCAGATTCTTGGTTGAAACTTGTTTAAAACATAAACCTACTGTTCATTCATGTGGGTTAAACCATGCTAAATGATGTAATTTCTTCTGCATAATTATTGTCTGTGCAACTTCTCACAAAAGTAATTTAATTGTAAAATGTTAAGTTCTAGTGTGTATATTATTTACTTGCATTGCAACAATAATTGTAATATTCCAACTTGGCAATAATAATTGTTAAATTTTGAAACTTTCTATGCAAGGTCTACTTTGCAAATTATCTTGGGTTCAATTTAGGCTTAGCTTGTTGTTTAAAAATTCCTTCCAAGGAGGATAAGTCATAGCCATCCTATTTAAAAAGTGTTAACGTTTTTCTGCTTAATAGAACTACTGTATTTATAGCACCTGAAAAGAGAAATGACTAATCAAATTTATGAATAATGGAAGAAATTGTTCCCTTCTAAGTTGTGTGCCTTTGTATTTGTAGGGTTTTTTCTGTCGGAAAACGCCGGGGTGATTTGGTACTAATGAGCCATGAGCATTTCATACAAGAAAGTCAAGACACCACTTCCAACTCAAAACCATGCGCTTACCTGAAACCCCTTGTCAAGAAGACTTTCAATACAAGGAATCCTAACAATACAAGATTCAACTACTCACGTGTTCGATCCAGTTTGTAGGGTTTTTTCTGTAAGAAAACGTCGGGATGATTTGGCACCAATAAGCCATGAGCATTTCATATAAGAAAGTCAAGACACCACTTCCAACCCAAAACCTTAAGGCAATGAGCATGTGAGTCTTCTTTCTTATATATTGCTCTTCAGGCTCATTCCACTCAATGTGGGACAAACTCACTTGGAATTCTAACAGTATTGTCATGCAATGAAACCCTAGGTGAAATGCATGTTTTATTATCTTCTGCTTATTACCTATTGTTCAACTTAGTCAAGTTTTGCGCTTCGCCCAAGACTTAATTTTCTTGGCAAATAGAAACAAAAATTCATCCTATCCATCCCTTCCTATACCCAAAATTCGCCCTGCCTTCAACATAACCCCAGAAACTTATATCAACAATTTATGTAAACTTGAGATGAGAGGGAAGAAATTTTTTAAATAGTAAGTAGCTCTAGCCTAGGTCTCTCATATCCAACCAGTAAGTGGCATGCTCCTGGAGAATCTCATCAGTCATCAGGTGGACAAACCAGGCTCTAATTCGCCACCCAAATCAACCTCTTCATATTCCCAGTCTCCTCATTTTCTTAACACCTTTACTCATGCTAATGTTCTAGCATCACTCTTTAAATGTTCAACTAATGAAATCGTTGATATCTAACCCCACAAACAAAGTAAATTTATAACTGCAGAAAGATAGGCAAAAATATATTTGAAACACAGGGTTAATTCCGAGGATATGCGCAACACTTTTGCCAAATTGCCAATGCTGAGTTGGAACCCTAAACAGAGTGTCATCATGCCCCTGATGACTTGGGTGATCCATCCACGAGCTACTCTGACCCGTACAATAAACCCTTATAGAAAGGGAATAAACTAACAAGGGAGAAAGGAGGGAAGGACTAGGCTATGCCATGCTTAGTAGAGTCAGGTCAGCTTTCAATGAAAGTTAATTGCTCAATTACCTCACACAGCACGGCAACCATGGAGATTAAAGCTACAAAAACTAATAGCACAGTACACAAGACTTAATTTCACTGCCTAAGGTAAGCGAAATCAAATTATCAGAAGCTAATTAAAACCCAGAAGCAGCGTACGACAACAACTAGGGTTTCGATAGAAAAACGAAACGAAATCGAACCTCCTTGAACCTCCGAAACTGCTCATCCCGCGAACCCAGCTGAGGAACCCAGAGAACCTTGGCGAAGTAGTGCAAGTAAACGACGAGAGCGGTGCCGTGCGCCGCGGCGGCGAGGGAGCCGACGACCATGAGAAACCAGTCGAGGCGATCGGCGCAGGCGAAGAGGCGAGAGAAAGGAACGGCGGCGGGCGGCGGCTCCATCTCCTCGGCCTCCTCCATCTCGTCCTCGACCTCCATCGGCTGCGAGGCGGAGGTCTCGGCGCCGAGGTCGAGGTACGGCGACGGCGACTCCGGCGGCTCCGAAACCTCGGAGACCGGCGTGAGAGGCTGTATGTGCGGCGGGGACCACCCGAACAGCCCCCGAGAAACCATCATATCCGATCACAGCAACACCTCCAACTAACTCGCTGCGACGAAGAATTGGAAAACAGATCGAACAGAATTCAGAGCCCGAGCTCCTCTGTCTCTTCTGTTGAGGAAACGACGTCGTATTGAACGCCGTCGAGGTGGTTGTGAGTTGCGAGGTGGCGGCGGCGTGTGGTTTGACTCGGTCAAAAAAGAGGTACCACACCTTAATTTCTTCCTTTTAAGTTTACGACCCTTCTTCGATTCTTCTTCTTCTTCTTCTTCGCTTTCTGTTTTTTCTTTTTCTTTTTCTTTTTTTTTTTAAAAAATTGAGGTTTTGTTTCGAATAAAATAAATAATAATAATAGAAGAATAATGATAATACGATTACAGCGAGTTTGTGCTGTGAAATTGTGATGGCATGCATGGAAAAAGAAAAAAAGGAGGGTGTTTTGGTAAATTCCCATGCCATGGTGGCGTTGGTAAATGTGTTCACAGCTGGATCATATGCGTTGAAATTACGTTGAGGCCCTTGTGAGAGTCGTTGGAGTGACACGCGTTAAGTGCTGGTATGCTTCTTCTTTTTTTAATAATTGATTTAATATATAAATAAAGTTAAATTTATAAGAAAATTAGTTAAAAAATGAGGAGGCTTTTGTTTCAGGTGAGTGCGTGATTGACGAAAAGTGTCTTTCTCTTATCGACCAAATACTTTATTATTATCTAAAACAAATTAAAATATATTATTTATTAGAAGAATTGAGAAATGAAAATGAAGGAGTTGGTTGGTTGTTTTCGTTATTACTTTTTTACACTTTATGATTATGGGAAAAAGGTTGAAAGGCTTTTATGAAAGTCAATCTTTAAGTTTAGGGTTTTTAGTATATTATTTGTGAATTTCATTAATTTTTTAATTATACTGTGATTTGTGTTGTTTGAAATGGGGAAAATGCAAGGTAAAATAAATTGTATTCAAATAAATAAAATAATAAAATGATTGTTTTGATTAAAAAAAGTAAATAGGATAATTAGGAATGATGTGTTACCTGATGATCTCCTTCTCAACTTTTGAGGTTGTCGTAAACACAGATATTCAGTTGGTTATGGACTATCATCTATGAGTGGAGGTTGATTTGTGCGAGATGGACTATCAAATCCTTATGAATGCATCGATAGCAGTACGATGATGAAGTTGAACGAAATGTCTATTAAGGTGTTATAATGGAAGTACCAAACATGTTTGACATTGCATAAAACATGTTTTTATGGTATGCAAAACTAGTGAAACTGGTTGGAAATTGTTGGTAGGAAATGTGAGAAAATAGAGTGTGTTGATAATAACCTAACAATGATTTGGATTGAGCAAATGGTTGTTGTTGAGTATAGGAAGAAGAGTCAACATGATAGATGTACGGAGTCTCTAAATATGATTATTGAGACGATTGTGGTGTGTCATACTAGCGAGAAAGGTTGTGTTAGTTTAGTTTTAAATATATAAAGTAAAATAATACAATATGTCGTCATTTGTAAAAAAATTATTATATTATGATAAATATATTTTGTTTTCCTATATATTTTATTTATCATATTTACATGTCATCAAATTTTTTCAACATTTTTCCTTAAACTCTTTCAGCATTTTCTCCTAAATCCTAAAGTGTAAAAATAATAAACAATAATAACTCTTTCCTTTCTTTTGTAAATTATTTATGTAGCAATAAAGATGTCCAAAATATGATATTTTTTTAAATATCACACGTTTAATCTTTTTTTTTTTAAGTCAATAAGTTGCCATGGAATATTTTTCACCCATGTGTTTAGAAACATTAAATTGCCATGGAATGTAATTTTGGGTGGTCCTAATAGTAAATGCATAGGCTTTTAGACTTAATAAAGACAGGAGTCTACTTATAACTAGAGGGTGCAAATAGAAATTGTAAACTCTATTTCCATTTTCACTTTATTAAAACAACTCTTCATATTCTTCTTTCCTTATAACAAGTTAAGGATTGTTTATAAGTGCACCATAATCGATTTTCTTTACATAAACAAGCTTAAGCAATTTTCTACACAATATAGTAAGAATATAGTAAGATGCATAATCGATTTTAATTGATTTTGTCTGAACCATAAAAAAAAAATATTTTAAGAATTTTATATATTTCAGATTTTGATTTAAACAAGACATTAAATAAGATTTGGGTGTCTGTCTTCCTTTTCTATATTTAATTTATTGTTTGTTGATTAAAAAAAATAAGATTTATATTTATTTAAAATTTTAAATATTTTAAATAAATTATATATTTTAGATTTTTATTTAAATAGTACATTAAATATTTAAAATTTTAAATATTAATCTATTGTTACATTTACTTCTTAATACTATTTTTTTTCTTTTCGTGATTGTATAGCAAGTTTCATTAATGAATTTGGTTCAAATATTTTTACAGGTGTAAATCTTCTAAAAGTTTCTCTGCAGTCGAAGATGTTTTTATCAAAAATCATAATTCGAAATAGTGTTTAATTAGTAATATTTTCTTTTATGTCAACTAAATGCATGGAATTGTAGTCTTCAACTATATAATTGTAATATATTTGTAATTATGATCCTGAAATTATTATTATTTTATTTATATTTACTTTTAATAAAAAAGTTTAAAATTTAATTATAATTTTTTATTTCCATAGTTATTATAGTCATAGTAATCTTTTGTAAAAAAAAATAAAAGTGTACCGTATTTAGATGATTCATCTTTTAATAAATTAAATTATTGATTTTTTTTTTATTTTAAAATAATTAAATAACTTATATTTTTAGAAGTAACGTGTATATATAATAATCTTTACTTTTTAATATATATATATATATATATACTTTATTCTTTAAATAAATAATATACCCTTGTTATAATTTAATAAATAAATTTATTAACAAAAATTTTACTTTTTATATATGGTAGATAAACTCAAAGAAATAGATTCATGAATACTAATTTATGTTTGGTTTTCATTTGAGAAAGAATTTATTTCTTGTAAAAAGAATATGCAATCCATTGTTATTAATTATTTGAACATAACAACTCTTAATTGTGTTTATGTTTTTTATTAAAATGTTTGCTTTATTTAGTATTTTAAAATATTTTTAATTGTGTCTAAATATTCTTTTTACAAATTTATTATCAATAAGAGGACATGATTATTATTTTTATCTTTTCGTTTCAAACTCATCCATCAACTTTTTTTTCAATATCTTCACATTTTTCAGTTAAACAACAAAATGGAAAATGGAGAAGGAAATAACAAGTTCGAAAGGAAAATCAAACAATTTTTTTTATAAGAAGTCAACAGAAAATGTTTACTTTTATAATATATTTAAAACTTAATTAAATATTTTAAATGTATACTTAATTTAAAATAAAAGTTTGTAACATGTATCCCTTCTTTAACGTTAATCGTTGAGATGTTTTTGTTCCGTATTTCATTTTAAAATTGATAAATATAGCAACATTTTAAAATGTTGATGAAAAATCTAAATATAAAAAAAGATCGTTTCGTAACAGACATATTCTCTTCTAACAACCAATTTTAATAATATAATAAATAAATTCTTTAACAAAATTTTTATAAATTGTAGGAAAATTCAAATAGATTGATGAATACTAATTTATGTTTGGTTTTCATTTGAGAAAGAATTTTTTTATTACAAAATTATAATATTATCAATCAGATTCTAAATTAGTGTTTTCATTTGAAGTTCTCTTTAAATATAATTTTAAAATATAATTTTTTAAATCTTAAATAAATATAAGTTTTAAATATTTAATGTTGTATTTAAATAAATATATAAAATTCTTAAAATTCTTAAAATATTCAAAATATTCAAAATCCTAAATAAATACAAATCCCAAATATTTAAAATCCTATTTAAATAAAAAATTTAAAATATTTTAAATTTAAAGTCCTATTTAAATGAAATTTTAAAATATATATTTAATGTTATGTAATAATAGATTAATATCAAAAGATAACAGAATTACGAAATCAGTAATTATTTGAATTAATAGTTATTTAGAAGCAATTATCACAAATCTATAAGCAGTTTTTTTTTTTTGGTAAATTCCTATTACTATTTAGATTTTTATTTCTCTAACTAGCACCTTTTGTTTTTATTTCCCTAGCACCTTTTTGTTTTTATTTTCCTATCTAGCACTCTTTTATTTTTTATTTCCCTATCTAACACCATTTAAAAAATAAATAAATAAATAATAATTAATTTTTTATTTTGATAATTTTAATTTTGAATGCATTAAAAACTAAATATTTTTAATGTTTAAAATAGTTAGAAATATAATTAATGAATAAAGAAATGTGTTTTTACAAAATAAAAATAAAAAAGTAATAAATTTAAAATGTTTAGTTTAAAAATTATTTTTTTAA
>Ga0123342_1000976_pt1 | contig 47938 bp, 26 predicted proteins | sample Turbeawhitnodule_FD_89960 | JGI IMG/M metagenome (GOLD analysis project Ga0123342, IMG submission 89960) | Root nodule microbial communities of legume samples collected from Mexico - Turtle bean Mexico white nodule | ecosystem: Host-associated > Plants > Roots > Nodule | place: Mexico: Nepantla...
CGGTTGTTTTTTCTTTCATTCTTTGGCTCTAACATCCTAGCACCACTCTATCTCTTCACCAGTGACCTCATTTTTTTTAAAGAACTATGCTTTGAGCTTGTCCAATGATTTCAAATATTCAGATATAAGACAAAATACCATCAAATTTGGATATTAAAAACCACAATATCAGGAGAAAAATTACATTGACACAAGAAGTTTCAATTGCAAGTCCCACCTGCAAGATTAAATATAAGACCAGACTTTCTAACACAGGTAACCTTCGTATTAATACTATCTTTTTGGCCAGAAACAATGATTGACTATTCAACAAATTACAATCTTGCCATGTATAGTTCATTTGAAGGATCTTTTAAAACCTCAAAAGTACCTGAATGAAGAAATTTCAGCTTGTGCATTTTCCAACTTCTTCTCCAGCTTTAGCTCACTGGACCTTAGTCTGAGTGCCTGACATGTTTGTTGAACACAACAAATTAAATCTATAATCTAATATATTTGCATTAAATAACTTCTAAAGTTCAATTATGTATTTATAATACTTTAAGTACCATATATATATTAGACATGTATATAAGTTTGAAAATTAAAAATTTACTTAAAATTAACAGCATATTCATAATTAAGAATAAAAAATAATCTTAAAAAAAACAACTCATTAACAACAAAGGGAAAGCAAAGGGAACAAAAAGGAAGAGCTGACTTCACAGATAACACAAAAGCAGCAGAACATTGAACAGGGATGGGTGGGCTGCAACACATCTGGGTTGGCTCGAGATTAGGATTGATAGACGTGGATCAAAGGAGTTGTATCCAAGCAAAGAGAAAAGATGCATTTATCCAGCTTGTGAACACAAAACTAGGGCCTTTGACTGAATAAAAAGGGGACAAAGTCGTGAGATTAACTGATTGCCAACAAAACAATCAAAAAGAGTTTTTAACCCACTGTTATAAATTGAGATTGAAACTTCCACAAATGGACATCATTTCTAGAACTGAGGCCACAACTGAAGCAAATGGAAAACAGGGGCCAGAGGCTACAATGCAACTCTGGACGGCTATATCACAATGGTTAGTCGTTGATAAGTATAGTACCGATACAAAGTAAAGTGCCCAGACACCCAATTACTAGAACAGAATCCACCAGCGTGCACAACCAAGAAGGTGCAAAACCAAGCAGGTGCACCCAATCCTTTCCACAACAAACACTCACTAAACTAATAAGTAGTGGCATTGGTGTGTTGCAAGTAATTCAAATGTCAGTTTCAGGTCAGTTTGGCCCTTATTGGAATTGCACAATTTCCAATGCAATTTCAACTGGTTCCTAGAATAGTTTGGATCTCAAGATTCTATGGATTTTCCAATGTGGGATGCAAGCCAACAAGAAAAAACTTTTGATCAGGAACATTCTACCTACATACTTGTTATTATTCTGCATGTTGACTGAATTTTGAATATGTTATATCTGAAGATTGAAGCATAATAAAACAGTCGACATAGTTAACTTATCAGTTTTATTGGTTCGATTCATTTTATGATAATTCCTTCAACAAATCATTAGAAGATATTTTAGTAGCACCCTGTTTCTTAATTTTCCATTTCTATATTTTTTTGCATAATATTTTAGTCATCAATTAATTTCAAATGATAGTATAAGTTAATTAAATATCAGAAAATGCCAACATGATGAAGATTAAAAAATTACAAAATAAGTGAAGTTAACAACTTGATTTCAGATAAAAGATGGGAAAAACTATATTTTATCCTCAAAAGTACAAATGGCAAACATACCAAGAAAAATCAGTACCTTCTCCTCTAAACCAATAACTTCAGATGCTAATAACTTTGCACGCTCATCAGCTGCATTACATTCTAGTTGTGCATTTGTATATTCACTTTTGAAAGCCTGAAGCTCAACCTGTTGATATGAAACCAGTCTATTTTCAACCGAAGACAATCAACAATAAATGTGGCAGAAGTTAAACCAAGCTTAATGCACTAAAAACTGTAGCTCCAAAATCGGACCACAACAATCTTAGATTTTGGGATAAACACCACACTGCAAAAATCATTGATGACATTTAAAAGAGAATATATGAGAAAAGGAGCTCAAGGGATCTTAAACTAGATCTTTCTACTGATTCAGATTTATATATTTATAAGGATCAGTAGCTTACATTCAGGAAACCGATTATATCAATTGAAATGGATGGGTGTCAAGAAAGCGTATTGTGTATACCAAAATATATCACTAATATTCCAGACAAAATGATACAAAGAGCCATCCAATTAATCCAACCATAAACTTTCTACTTACTGAAGACATGGGAAGGAATCACAATAAGCTCAATTCAACAAGCTCGGTAGGCATCGCTTAATTCGATGCTTGATTATCTCTGCATCAATTTTATATGAGGCTAAGTATACTATTTCAATCAAGCTTAAACCCCCTAATATTTCAGTTCAAAAGACTATGAGTCAACATGATTGATATATTTAATATTTTTTAATTTTTAACTTATAATAACTACAAAACTAATAATTAAATTTATAAAAATGTTTCCAATATATGGTCTAGTAAAATAAATAGAAGCAAGTGCCCAAATGAAATTGCATGTTTGTATAAGAAATACAAGCTACCAGCACAGCCAAAAAATTGTGCAACTAGACAGGGATTAGGTAGTGTTGATACAAACCAGTTGGGCTTTGATATCTTCTTGTAACTTCTCCATGTCTGATTTTAATTGGTTGACAACACTTCTCTACAAAAACAAGGAAACAAAAAATTGTGACTGCTTCATATCCTTACAAACAACTATCTTACCACCAATGTAAACATGATGCACCAAGTTAAATTCAAAATAAGGTAAGTGATGCCAAGATAACAAAGATCAAAGTACTAAAATAATTAGTAAGAAACTAACCCGCTGACTAAAAGAACTACAGCAGCCATTAAGTTCCTTTATACACCCATCCACATATGAAAGACCAAAAAGCAAGAGACATTTACACTGTTACTGTAACCCACAACTAATTAAGTTCCTTCACACACCCACAATCACAGGCCAATATGTTCAGATGTTTGATCTAATATCAAAGGAGTACGGTACAAGTAACCCAAAAGTCACTGACTATCATAACAATGACTGCCTCCTATTACTGGGAACCTAGGTTCTTCATATTAAATTATTAAAATTAAATAGCTCAACATGAAATATCATAATATGCTCAATGGAAAAACACCTTAAGTTCAGAACCACTGAAGCATGTTTTATAACTATAATAACTAATAGAGTTCTCAATTACCAGTAGTATAGGCTTTAAGAGAAAAATAGATAAGAAACCAACGTGATAAAAATTAAAAACAGTGGCAAAGTTAAATATTCCTCAAATTATATACTGCAATACATAGGCAAACCTGTTGATTATAATTATCGGTTAGAGTTGAATTTTCAGTAGCTAGTGACTCTGCTAACACTTGAGAAGCCTCAAGAGCACGTTGCAAAGAAAACTTCTCTTTTGTTAGATCTTCAATATACTGCAAAACAAAACAAAAAAGGACAAAAATATAAACAAATATAAGATTTATGCTTCCCATATAATAATAAAAGAGTGAAAAACTAAGATGTGTATTACATGAGTGCATTTTCACAAGAATAATTTCAATACCAACTAAAAAAAATTATAAATTCATTTAATGCATAACAATTACAAACTTTTGCAAGTTGAGAGACATATAAAAGACATGCCGAGCAAACAAATAAGCAAAGCATAATGTATGACTACCCCCACAAAAAAGGATGACTGAAAGTACAAAAGAAAATATGCAAATATATTCAGCTTCTAACACTATTTATACAACCAATATGCATCATTTTCACTTTTGCAAGTTCACCACTCAGATAAAATATTTTTTACACCCACAAACCAAAGAAAGAATCAACTCACATATGACATATCAAAAGTAGAACGCTGCACTAGTAAATAGTGAGGTTACATCCCTAGTGTATGACTGATAGAACACCATTTAATAAAGTAATAAGTTACAATATTGAACGCCGGATTCAGACACAAGACAACACCAGAGTTTGCTGTCCCAGAGACAAAAATCTCCTACACAGAGAACACTCTGTCCCCAAACTACAAATAACTTAGCACTGGGTAATTACACAACCTACTATCAGATGGAAAGACTCGGTACATAACAATTATTTTAAACATATAACTGCCATCCTGAAGTTTCTAGTACAAACTGTTTTCTGAAGCAGTTATTTGCAACACCTAACTGTCATCCCGAAGTTTCTAACACAACTGTTTTCTAATAAATTTGCTACTACCTGACACTTTAGTTTCTGACATATACTCATATTAACAACTAACTACCTCTAATCCATCAATGGAACTAACTTGGATGTAGTTACCCAAAATGGCATACTAATTACTAATATTCTGCTGCTAGAATGGATGAACCAATATGGACAATTTATATCCACATTCCATTGGTTTAAACTAGACAAATATAAACATTACAATCACGTATGGAAATATCTTAGTTGTAACATATTGACATTTCTTTTCACAATTTAAGCACAAACAAAATCATCAAAATTTCCCCAACTCTAATAAAAAGTAGGTACATAGCTCCTATTTAGCATATCATATTCCCATCAACCAAATGCTTGTAAAAACAAACATTTCTGTAACTAATAAATTAAGCACAAAACTCAATAAACAGAACCAGATCATATTTTATACTAATTCATCAAGCGCATCAACAAAGTAAAGCACTATTGCATCATATAACAGGCTCAAAGAAAGTAATATCATGACTATAACCAGCAGAAATCACCTGTTCTAAAGCAGCAAAGTCTTCATTTTTTGAAGATGAGTAATACGCATTCTTCTCCATGCCATTTTCCTTAGCACTTAACAGAGCGCCATGATTATCTTTATCAACAACAGAAGGGGCTAAATGCTCAAGTGGACTATGAACATTCTCGGTTTTAAAATTTGGGAAAAGTGACACACTTTTAGTCTCTTCAGATGGCTTAGGGAAATAAGTAGAGCCAGGTATATCATTGCTGCTTGATTCTAAATGATTGGACATAGAGGAACTTTGCTCTGATTGATGAAATGGAGAGCCCAAAGAAGTTTTGGTGACATTTAGAGAATCGAGAAAAGATGGACGTGACCTCCTAGAACTAGATTCCATTGGTGTACTATAAGAGGAACTTCTTGCTTCAAAGCCTGTGGAATCAAATTTTGGCATAGTAGCACCATGAAGACTGGGCAGATTATTATCAGAACTAGTAACGGTTTCTCTAAACTTGGAGCTGAAAGACTCACTGAAACCTGAAATAATACATATATTATGCACAACTACATCAGCAGAGAGCACTATGTGATTGTCAGGCTGTATGTATGAAAAAGGTAAAACAATGAAACAAATTACAAAACTTTGAAACTATAAAAGCAAAGAAGTGAAAAATAAACTGTTACCTCCAGAAAGCAAACTATGTGAGTAGCCACTATCTAAAGTGCTAGAATTTGTCAGCTTGATTTGCTGTAGACCATCAACAGAGTTCTGAGGTACGGTTTTTGAAGGAAAATGTGAAGTGAGATTATCAGTAACCGCATAATCCTTCAAAGAGCTGTTACTCTTATTTGACTGGTTTACATTCATCCCATGAAAACTAAATTGACTAGCATTACTATCAAATTGACTTTCTTGCAGGTGGAGAGGAACACTTTGGTGGTTTGCTTCCCCTGATGAAATTCCATACATATCATTCACATTATTTGTCTCATTTCTTTGACTAAAATCTGAAGATGCGGTAACTAAAGAAGAATTATATCTATTATATTCATCAGTTTTGGAATGTGCCTCCACCAAACTTGTAGATGGTGTACTAAGATCATTCCTCGCAAAAGAAGTTTTACCAGCCAAAGACCCTTGATTACTACTTTGGCTAAACAAATTCTGAGTCTTGTCATTACCAATCCCCAAAGTTGAACTGTCGGTAACAGCTCCTCCCACATCATCAGATGTGGTAACTCCATCGGAATCGTTAATGCGTACATTTTCAACTTCAGAGGATTGTTTTTTGTTCAAGTTATCATCAGAATTGTGAACTTGGCTAGAGTTTGAAGTCTTCTTGGCTCGCTCCGCAGCTTTCTTTTTCCGAAACTCCTCCAGCTGCAAGATCCAAAAATCCAAAATATTTGAGATTGACAGAAAAAAAAAGGCAAAAAAGAGAATAGCATTTCAGAAGTAGTACAAACTACAAAGTAGCACAACGCAATAACTTAGAAAGAATTAATAATAAAATGAGTAGTCAAATTGCATAGAAAATATAAGGAATCTAAAGACATGAAACCATTCATCTGCGCCTTCATGTGGAGCTTAGGTTTGATGTAGTTCTTGACAAGGTATCAAAGCCTCTAATGATCATGCGATCTACTGTTTGATCCTTGTTACCTGGCCCAATTCGTTTAATTAAAAGTTAATTTCAAAACAGATTAAGGTAGACCTATGAATTGCCCACACTTAAAGCCCAAAGAATTATTGCTTAGGGCGAGGTGTCAAATATAAAAACCACATTCAGTCTTCACCCAACAATTTAAGTAGAGATAGTGAGTTCTTGACACAGAAAGGCTGGATTATGCAGAACTATCGCAGTGAGAGTGACACACCAATATAGAACCTCTAAGTAAAAATTAGAAACAAAAAACGCCCTTTTTATTCAAAGAGCCCAATGTAATTAACTGAGAATTCTGAGATTAAGAAAAGTAGTGACCACTTTCATAACCAAGAGAATAAAAATATTCAGAAACTTTGGGTCCAATTAATGACAATATGACAGCTGATTTCAATAACGTTCAAAAGGAAATAATATTCTAAACCTAATAAATGACTGAATCACTCTATAATAACTACACAAAGGGGCTAGAATTAGATTAACTAAATCAAGGTGAGATTTACTGAGATAGATTACATGTTACAAAACATGTAAAGTCCAACATTTAAACAAAACATAACTTAAGCCATTTAGCACCTTAGGAAAATCTTCTTCAAACAAATAAAAACAGTTATTAGTCCCAGATAGCCACTCGGAGTGGCCAACCTACCTAAACTGTTATGGCAGTAAAACCACCATTATGAAATTCCAGATATAAGCTACATAGTTTATATTACATATATATAGAGACTCAAGAATAAATAAAGGCATATTTATAATTAAAAGGAGAAAAATCACAAGAATTCACACCTTACATAGCACCAAATGTTGTCATTCAAGGTGCAAAAATAGAAAGTTTTGTCACTGAGCCAACATAGTGGTGGCCATGGCCATGACACCACGATGCTGCTATAGTCTGCTATTGACTACGCTGGAAGTAAAAGACGTCTTTCATGGGGAAAATGGTGAATATACAACATTACTATTCGGTAAATGGCTTTCCTGGTTGTCCGATAAACTAACTAGTTTATTATTTTCAATGGTATAATTTTGTAAATTTATCACTCCCCTAATGGGCATAGTAAATTATTACATGCTTGAATTATTTATGTTTACTGGACCTTATTTTAAAACAGGACTCTTATAAACGGGAACTGGGAAGAATGATCAGTACTATAATAATATAATATTACTATTCCGCAAACAGCCTCCCTGGTTGTATGATGCAAATCAAACCCAAGATTCAATGCGAAATAACCTGGTGGTTAAAGAAACAGACCAGGCTACTAATGAACTAACTAGTGGGTTATAGATATTAAGCAGTCGGGTGCTAAACAAAAAGCATAAGTGCGGCTGAGGTTTATGTAATAATGAGTAACATACAAAAAGAAGGATAACTAAATCCCTCAAAGGGGAAAAAAGATACTCTCCCAAGATTATTCTCCCTGTCCCCAAAACAAAACATAGCAGCTAAGATTTTAAAAAACGGCCTGCCACCACAACCTTTGGCTGTACTGTCATGGTTTTTGGTTCGAATATCCGACACCACAATAGCAGCCACATTTGTCTGGAATTTCCAGCAATATCAAGTCACATGACTATAATTCAAAACCTTGGTCGGAGCCTAAAGAATAGCATAAGCTTTGTAAACCCAAAGAATGGATCCTCATGCAAGCAGCTACTAGATCACCAAGCTCCATCCAACAGACCCTCCTCTTGCATATACTCAGAAACAGGACCACCTTCATTATTCCCTTCCCTTCAACTTGCTTAAAAGACTGCCATTCAATGCGTCATTGAAGATAAAAAATTCCACTTCCTTTCAGCCCCTCCAATCATTTCACCATTCCCTTCCCTTTACCATCCCAATCACTATCAGTAACACAATCCAATAGCTACAAAATGTCCATGACAAGAAAAAACAATAAATTCCATCCAAGTCCAACAACAAAAATTAAACCCTATACCGAACTACCCACATTACTCCCACGTGCACACACAAAGCGCAACATTATAACAACAAGAAACACGGCATTAACCAAATCAACAACAACACATTTCCCAATCTCAATCTCCAACAAAAACAAAGAAACAGCAAAACCAAATCAACCAAACAAACAAATCCATACCCGGCGCTTGCCAGCTTCAAGATGCTCTTGCTTCCGCGACGACGTGGAGGAGTTAGGCAGCACCTGAGCCGAAGCCATTAGAGAACCCAGACAAACGATCTAGAGCGAAAAAATAGGCAGAAATTCAAAACCTCAACGCGCTAATCGCCATCACCGTCGCAATGGATCCGAATCAAACAGCCACAAACCCTAACATCGGAAGGAACTCCCCAGATCGCGGAAATCGGAAACGATAAGAGTGCAGAAAAAGGAATCGATAAAAATGGCGAATAATTTGAAAATTTGAGAAATGAAACGTTGAGAAAAAGAAAGGAATCGAAATTGTATTTGACAGACAGTGCCCGATCTGATCGGAGAGAGAGATTTCGGGCCTCTCTCTTGGTTTTGGATTTGGGATTTCTTTGTATTTTTTGCTTTATTTTTGTTTATATTTTTTTTGGCTCTGTTTTGCAACGTTTTTATTATTTGAGAAGATGGAAGCAGGTGATGGAGGGTTTGAACTAATTTGGGTGCCTTGCTGGAAATTACCAAAGAGGACATGTGTCCTTGCCATTTTCACTTCAAACAATTTCTCATGTAAGAAACTTTAAATAGTGAATTATTTTAAATAAACTGTTTCAGAATAAAGAAAATGTTATTTTAATAGGAGATCCAATTTTATTTCTTAACTTAGGTTTATATTTTTGTTTTTTTAATAAATCATACATTTTAGGAAAACTCAACCCATTAGGTAATTGTTTAATTTTGTTTTTATTTTCTTATTTCCGATATTCTAAATTAATTTGAGAAAATAATCTATCTATCTATTATATACAGTGTTGTTGACTGACAAGAAAATATATTCAATCCATGTATTGTAAAAGTATAAAAATAATTAATGGAATTAAATTCACTCCTTCATTTCTAATACTTTTATTTATCTTGAATGAAAAGTATCCCTTTTAAATTAGAGTTATGGCTATAAACTAATATATACATTAAAAAATCAAGTTATGCCAGAGTAACATATATTTGTAACTTTTTTAATTTCTTTCAATGTAATAAATGCCTAATATTTCAGTTAAAGTAAGACAAAATGAAGAGTTAGGGTGAATATATTTTTAACCTTCTATTTTTTATATATAATTTTGATTATAAATTAATGCAGTTTTTTAAATACTTTTTAGTCCATTATTGGTGGAGAAAGTAGCAATGGAGAACAAATTTTTTTTTGGTCAAAGTTCATAACATATTAATGGTTTTGCACAAAAATGTGTCATAAGATAAGAAAAAAAAAACTTTAGGTTAAACATTTGTAGTAATTATGTTATATATTAAATGTATAGGATTGTCTTTTTTTTTTATGAACAAATCATTGAAAGTTTCTACTATGATTCTTGAAACTCTCTTACATGGTATAATAGTGTTTTAAGATTTGATTTAAGCTTTATAATTTAACTTGTAAGAAACTTTCACTAGTAGTGTAAATCCCCAACTCACTTACTCAGTTATTTATTTATATTTAGTATTTTTGTAAAACCATATAAGTATTTTTCTTAATATTCCAATAGCATATTAAATGCAATGATATTTAATAATTTAAAATAATTAATTATATTATTAATAGTATATTAAATATTTATAAAATATTTTAGTGATGTTCAATGCAATATTAAATGTTTTCATATGATAATTCACTATATTCTTAATTTAAGATATGTTATTTAATATATTTTTAATTGACGAAATGTTATTTAAAAATTATTAAAATTATTGAGTCATTATAATGATGATAAGTCGTAAGTTTTAATATGAAATTCATATTTAAAATGTTAATATTTTTCTATGACAACATGTCTAAAAAATTTACCTAAAGACTTTATTTGCACCATACTTTAGATACAACAATAAATAGTATCAGTCTAAAGTCAAATGTGATTATGAAAAGACATTGATAAATAGACAAAATATAATGATTCGATTTAAAATATTTATAAAAGTAAGTTTTTTTTCATATTTAAAAGATTAATAAAAGAATGAACAAATGAAACATACACATTACATGAAAGTTGTATGCAAAAAAATACTTCATTTGTAACTAAGAAAGTTTTTTTCATATTTGTAACAAGGTTTTGTACATAACTAAGTTATGTTGAAAATTTGCATTATTCTTATGGTGATTTGTAGTTTTTCCACAAATTTTAAAAGATTGTTATGTATTTGTCTTTTTTAAACATAAATATTTAATTATTATTTTATGTACTTAGTTGTTTGTTTAGTTTATATACATCATCATTTTTTATCTATTCCTTGTTTATTGACAACATAATGCAAACAAAAAAATGTTAGAAATAAATAATAATAATAATAATAATAATAATAATAAAAAGTTCCATCATGCAAATAAAATAATAATAAAATTACACGATTATTTTATAAGTATTACATTATATATTTAAATACATCTTTAATTTACAGTTAGAGTGTTTGGAGGTTGAGTTGGATAGAATTTGGACAAATTCTTTAGTCAACTCATTAAAAAAATATAGAATTATGTAGGATTGAGTTTATGCATTTTTTATATTAAACTCAATTCAACTCAACTAACAGCTGAATTGTGTTTAGTTAATTAGATTAAGATTTAAAAAAAAAAACATTTTTGATGTAAAAAAATAACACAATCTTAAAAAAAATAATTAAAGATTTCAAATAAATCAATATATTAAAGTCATAAAAAAGTTATCCAAATTAATTTAAGACATGAAAAATTCATAACATAAATTTATTCATAAAAGTTTATAAAAGTGAGTCTAGAGTATTAGATAAAAAATCTATCACTCAATTTATATGAATTTTGGTGTAGCTCTACCATATTTTTTTATTTTTTTTAATAATAATAATTTTTTCATATAATGACAGATGAATATTGTTACATGAATTGTGAGTCTAACTTGATAAATGTTAAGTTGTAGAATGATAAAAGCTTTTATAAATAAATAAAAAACTTATCACTCAACTAAGTTAGTTTACCTAATTATAAACTATATTCAATTGATTGAATTAAGTTGAGTTAGGACATCAAGTAAACTAACTCGAGAAACTTCTTACATTTAACTAAAGTTTTTTTTTTTAAACAAATAAATATTTATGAACATATTAATACACAGTACCCTTTTTAAAACTAATTCTTATTTTTTTCTCTTTTTTTAATCACCTTGTTCTATCTATCATATTTGAATTCAAAATCTTATTTAGAATATTTAATTATAGTCTCACTCTTACTAATAACATGATGGCAATTAAAATGATGGCAATTAAAATAATATTTATTCAATTTAAGTTTTTCTTCCTTTTGACAATATTGAACATTTTTAATGCAAAAATATGATACAAATCGAGTTACTTCTCAATTTCATTAATTTTTAACCGAAGATCCAATAACACCTTGCACCCTTTTTTCACTTAAATACAAGATTATGTTTGATAAACTATAAAATTAAGAGAGAACACTTCAAGATTCTTATCTTAATTTTCACTTTAGACTAAGTTTAAGTTAATATAATTAACCAAGCACTACTTAAATACAAACATTCTTTCAATTATATCGAGTAGTTCGGAAATGACGAATAAAAGTAGGTACAACCAAAATATAATAAATATTACTATTTGTAAATATTCTATTCACGTGAGAGTTAAAAGAAGTATACTACTAACACCAATACCTAATACCCAATACCTAAATTAGTTAAAATATAGAAAAAAAACTAATACAATAAAAAACAAACTAAAATTGTAATATAATTTTTTCTAAATTTTAGCAAGCTTATATTTGAGATAAAATAAAAATATAATATAAAGTTGGTTTAAATTTAATTGATCTGTTTTGAAAATTCTTACCTTTAGGGAGACTGTTTCTTCCTGCACCTCCATGCCTTCTTCTCTCACCTCCATATATTTTCAAATTTCCAAAAATGTCCCTCTATACTATTCCGGATTATGTAATCCGGAAGTTATTTTTCAAATTTGTAATTAACTTCCGGATTACATAATCCGAAAACATTTTTTCATATGCATGATTAATTTCCGGATTACATAATCCATAAGTCTTATTTTGGCTTCCGGATTATGTAATCCAGAAGTTTTTTTTTAAATGAGTTTCCGGATTACATAATCCGGAAATTACTATATGAGAGTGACATAAAAAGGATAAAAATATATTTTAATGTTGTGTATGGAGATGAGAGGAGAAGATATGGAGGTGCAGGAAGAAACAGTCATGTAGGGAATACCTGGGATGCAAGTAAATCCAAGAGAATCAAATGTGCTGCTTTCTACATCCCCAAATTTTAGGCTCTACCCTTTTCACCTTTTCTTTTGAAAACTTGTTAGAATCAGAGAACAACAACATATGATATGATCCAAGGCTTTCACTTGGTTTCTAATTCCTCAAAACAATCAACCTCAAACTTCTAAATCTAATCACACTTAGTATACAGAGTCAGGCACCAGTTCTTTATAGTACACTGTTGCCGTTCTGAGCTCACCTCACTTAAAACTAGTGACTAAGAAAAAATATGAAACAAGGAACATGAAAGATTTTCCAAATGGTTAATGGCCAAGAGGGTGGAGAAACGTTGGAATTAACCCTTCTTTACCCCGATTAAGCATGTGCCTTATTGTTCTAGAAATCAGAGATAAGATGGAGTACTATCTAATCCCCTACAACACCGGCAATGCTGTTTTAAAAACTGTTAAAAATTTCACCACTTCTCTCTTTTTGGGTTCGATACTTGTTCTTTCCTCAACTTACGGAAAAAAAAAGTCACAGTTTACAATGCCAAGAATGTGCATTTATGTACTGACATACATCGGAGATAAGTGCAATTGCCAACATGAAGGACAAATTCAAAATGCATTGTTGTTTTAAAATTTGGCAAAGCAGTCACAAATGTTCCAGATACAAATTTATTTTAGAAACTGGACAAAAGTACCAGAATGTAATGAACATGCAAGAGGCAGCACAATTTCTGATGGAGATGGCCGAAATAACATCACCAGATATCAGGACGCAACTCACCACTTGCTGGGGGCACCCATCTCCCAGAATTATATACACTTTCTCCAACTTTCCAACCAGGCACATCCTTCATCACTTCTGCCTCATACTCGAGATATTTATTCCACTCTCTAACAAATCTAGAGGAGGAAACAAACAAAATAATGGAGATGAAAATGGTTAGCACAATAGTACCTGTGTATGTGACATTACAAAATTGGTGAAAGCATTTTCAAATACCTCTCATCCTCTTCAGCCTGTAGCACAGGCAGTATGGATCGGCGGGCAGAATATTTTTCTTCCTTCAGTGCCCTATAGGAAATGAAACATTATACATCAGTTTTAGTTTTTTGAGTGGGAACTGAAAACAAAACTACGTGTCTGGTTCTTCCTTCAACGAAGATTTCTATTTTTCAGTACCACATCCCACCAATGCCCAAAACCAATCATAAAAGAAGAATAAAAAACAGTGAAATCAGAGACTCGCAGTGAGAAGTAAATATCCAAGAATATGCACTAATATCCATTTCTTTTTATGGACAAAATCTAAGGAGTAGTAAATTAGGTGTTTTTTATACTTTTTCAAAATTAAAATTAGACGTCACCTCTCGCTAACAAATAGAAACTCCACTTTTATACCAAAATCAAGAGCACTAATATCCTTTTCCCACAAAGACACAAGAGACAAACAATTTTCCAGTATCAAATTAACTTACACAGGAAAATACAGGCTCCTTTCGTTTCTACTTTCCAGACAAATTTAGAATTGTTCCAACCTAGTTTTTTCAAAAGAAAAATTGAAAAGAGTATATAATAAATTCTTTCTGGTCAACCGGTACAACCCATCAAAAGAAGGGAAAACCTTTTTCAATTTTCCTGTATTCTATGTTCTCATCTGAAAATATTTCTGCGGGAAGTATTTCATGTAATGATTTAATTCAAGAAGCTCATTTCTACTGAAAACATTTTCCACGGTCAAGTTATTTTCTGTAACAATGGATCCTCGATTATTTCCCACTAACTGGATTGAGTAAAGCATATTTTCAATACATTGGCTTGCATGTAAGCTATAATCAAACCGGGTTGTTAAGAAAATACAAAGTGGAAATCAAGGAAACAACCAAATCACAGAGGAAGCAAACAAACCAAAAATGTTTGGTTAGGGTCATTAGTTAACAGAATATTCATTCAAATATATTAAAGAAATGTACATTCCAAGGTAGCCACTTTGGAATCAAGGAAAGATGCAGACTCCAGCAGTAACAATTAACAACTCATCATCATAATTAAACATACAAGTCACTGCAACGAAAAGTCTCTCCCTTTATAATTCATAAACTAACAATTGCTCTAAAAAGTCCTGTGGCCTACCGGTGCCACCACGCCTATGGCCTATCATTGCCGCCTTTGTTCTTGGAACCATGTGGTTTTCATTTTCAAAATCGTAGTTCCTCTTGTTCATGTACTTCATCTTGTAGACGGGGAAAGAAAAACTGTTGGCCATATCTATGAAGCAATGGAAAAGTCCTAAGGAAACTATTATGAAGTCTTTCAATAACAATGAAAGTAAATAGAAGGATGTAACCAATGGCCTATATCTAGAATTCCTTTATTCCAACCCAAAATTGGAATATGATTTGTAGGTTACTAATGGGTTATATGCTACATCAAGAGGTTGGTGTCAAGTAATGATGTGCAACATTTAACTAAGGTTTTCCTTTATAAGAGAGGAAGTGGACTACTTAATTATGGCTTTGCCAAAGAATCAAGGAACACCACAGCTCATGGTGTGAGACACTTAAACACTTTCATAGAAGTTATTCCAAGTATTCTAAATTGCTTTACAAAAAACACTAAAACTTTAAATACCTATTAATTTAAACGATTAGGTCAAGTAGTGGCCCAAGCCTTCTTGTTGTAAAAATGGGATAACAACCACAAGTAATTAAAATAAAATAAATAAAAATCAGGGATAACAACCACAAGGCTAACTGTTGAATACAAAATGGAATCACTCCTCGTACAGAATGAATAAACTTCAATTGCTAGCATGGTCCTCAACCACGGGGCAATTAGTTAAAACATCATTTCATTCAAATTCAACTACAGTAAAGAAATATAGATTCCAAGGTAGTCATTTTGAAATCAAGCAAAGAAGCAAAATCCTACAGTAATAATTCATCGCCACCATTAAATCTAGAAGTCAAATGATACATAATAGTCTCGAATATCAAATCAGGAGCTCCAAACGCTCAATTAAATCCCAGAATTTGTTGACAACACTTCAAATTATAACATTTAAAAACATAAATTTCTGTATTAATAGATGCTGTTAAAGAATCACGGACAAATAAAAGATAGAGTAACAACCCAACAATAACAGAATACTCGAATTACGAATATGTAATAGGCGACAGGATACACGATTATAAAGTGACACAAAAACACTAAAAGGGTTTTGTTTGGATTAGTTTATCCATAAACACCAATAGAAGGAGAAACTAAATTAGTTTCCCTTATAAGCTAAACTTTGATCATGATAATGTAAACACTTTAAACAAGCCAAATGATTCTGGCGTGTGTTCAGATATAAACACCAATAGGAGAAGAAATTAAAAAAAAAAGTAACAAAATATAAAGTTAAAGAAATAATATGACGAAATCCAAATGAGGAAATCAAAGACGATTCCTCGATTAAATTAGAAAACAGTAGAATACATAATGGAATTCACTCCTCATACAAAATGTTAAAACTTCAATTGATAGAAAGATTCCGAACAAAGAGAAATAAATCAAAAAGAAAAAAAATGGAAAAGAGAAGAGAAGAGAAGAACCTTCGGATCTTGTTGCCCTGGCCGACCTGGTACATCCCCCAAGAGAATGTTCCGAAGGTAGCGAGGAAGATGGCCACGGCGCTGGGGCCCTTGTTAGGGATGCGGCGAGCGAACCGGACCGGAGCGAACCCGCCCGGCGGTGGACCGTCCTGGAGAACCGGCATGTCCTTGACGCTGGCCATCCCTGGCTTGTTCCTTATCACAGCCTCCGTCATCTTTTTCCGATCTCTTCTCTTCCGCCACTCGTTGTGTGGGAAACAGGAAAAACTAGTAACAATCAACGATGGATTTCAAGCTCTGCTTTGTTTCTCTTCTCTCTGTGTATGTGAAAAGGGAAACTGAAAGGGATTCGGGTTCTAGATTCGGGTCGGGTTCCTAAGTGGATAGTCCTACAGTGTAACCCGTTTTGTTGGACCTTATCCCAGCCCACAATTTAGGTAATTTCCTTTTGCATTTCCATAGTTTTTATGTGCACCCCTATTTATGAGCTTGTTAAAATATTAAATTGTCCCCTTGCTGCTAACTGCATTGAAATCTGAAAATTATTTTTTCATAAAAAAAAACATGTTAGAAAATTTTCTCTATTTCATTCAAATTAAATTATTTGTTAAAAAATATGTTAGTAAATTAAATTATTATTATTTCACTTCAATTTAGATGTCTGGTTAACCTTGATAGATAATAGATTCTAGTATGAAAGTCTTAGTAGTTACTGCTTAGAATTTTAAAAAATTAAAAAGTTATAATTCATCAATTTAAACACTATTTTTGTAACAAAAACTGGATAAATACAACTTCAAAAATCTAAAAAAAAAAACTGAAGTAATGAAGTATGACTTACTTATGGATATTATTTTTAAAAATTATATATTTTGATATTTATATTATAAAATTACACGGATTTGGTAAATGTTTTATTTTTCTCTCTTGTAGCACATCTATCATCTAGAAAAAAAAATTGTTAATAAAATATACTTTAATTTTGAAAGAATAATGTTTTGGAATAAGATGGTAAGATCATCACATTTGAAATTTTCTTGTTTTTTTTTCACTTGAGAGTAATTTATTTTCAATAATTTTTTACCCTCAAATTAGATGAGAAAAGTATATATTGTTAGCATTTTTCTCAATATGTGTAATGAATATGGGTAAATAATAATGGGATAAATAATTAAGTGGGTGTCTCTTTGATTGAAAAAAACCATCTTTCATTTTCTATTTATATACTCATTTTCAAATTTTTAACATTTACATAACATGTTTGTTTATTCTTTGACTTTTATTTTTGAAAATGAAAATATCAAAACGTGTATTTTAACTATTTTTGCAAAAAAAAAAAAAACTCATAAAATGTTTATTTGTTTTTATTAAGAAAAATTGGAAATTATACATATATATATAAGCTAACCGTATGTTCATTTTATAATATGTTTGTAAATAATGGTTTGTAAAACAGTATTAATGGGTTAGAATCGAAAATTGATTTGTAAAATAAAATATGTACTTATTCATGATTTTGATTTATTAAAATGAACTAATTTTATTTATAAAGTATCTTCATGGGAAAATGTGAATAGTGTATCAAAATTTGTATTGCTATATTTTTTTTTTCAGATGAGAGGCAATCAATATATTTCGATCTATTCAATATTTTATTTAATTTATTTTAATGACAACTTCATTTTCCATATTTATTTCCAACTTGGTATTGAAATCTAAGATCATGTATTCTTTTATCAATAAAGATTATTTAAAGAGAGAAGTTGAAAAATCATTTATCGAATTAAATATTTTCAAAATCAAACATTTTAAATCTTATTATTATTTTTTATTACTAATATACTTTAAAACTAATATGAAAAATAATTAAATTTGTTATGTTGGATGCAAACATACAAACACTGTTTTATTTTTAAAAATCAGTGATTGAATTTCAATTTAATTATTAGAAAAACACAATTTCGTGAACTATGAACGTGGTTAAGGGGTTGTTGGCTTAAACCCTAGAGAGCAGAAGAAGCCGCTTTTTCCAGACCCTTCTCTTTCCTTTCAAAAACCCCACACACTCTCTCTCCCATTCTCTCACTTTGCCTTTGCATTGGGTGCTCCATTGCTGCATTTCTTTACTTTCTCTCTTCATTTCTTATTCGCATCATGTATCGTTTTGCTTCTAGCCTCGCCTCCAAAGCAAGGTCACCCTCCTATCCACTCTTGCTTTTGTTTGTTCCCTCTTATTCCTGTGTTGTGTGGAAGTCAAATTGTTCATCTGGGTTACAGAAAATCTTGCAAAATGGATCAAAGTTTGATTTTTTAATCATTACCTCATTGGGTATTGTGTGATTGAGTCTTACATGTTGGGTGCTAAGTTGTGGGTTTGGAGGCTAACACCTGACTGGGATTAATGGAGTTTTTGTTTTGACTTTGAATTGCTGTTTCTTTGGTTGCAGGATTGCTCGGAGTGGCAGCAAACAGGTGGAACTCTAATGTTTTAATGACACTTCTTTTTAAGTATTGTAACGCTGACATTTGAAAATGTGATTTTTTTGGAGATTTGTGAGGGTAAACCGTTAGTTTATGTTCTTTTTTTTGGTCTGTTATCTTTTGCTGCATGATTTAGGTTGGAAGTAGGTTGAGCTGGAGCCGAAATTATGCGGCTAAAGACATTAGATTTGGTGTGGAGGCTCGGGCTCTGATGCTTAAGGGTGTTGAAGAGCTTGCAGAAGCTGTCAAAGTAACCATGGGTCCCAAGGTAACTAAGTGGATTATTTGTTTGCTTTGTGTTTGTTGTTTTCTTACATTCTTTTGTTGATGTTAGATGGGGAGAGTTATTGTTTGTAAAGGAGGTAGAATAAGTGGTAAGTGTAGAAGGAATGCCATTTCTGTATGATCACGGCTGAATCTCATTTGTCTATGAAGTCAATTTTTTGCTTTAGAGGGACAAAAGTACTATTTGACTAATAATGAACGATATTAATGCTAGTCTGTTTTGAGGTATTGTCACTGTTCAATAGTTTATTGATGTTGAGTTTATTCTCTTTAAGGGGCGTAATGTGGTAATTGAGCAAAGTTTTGGTGGCCCTAAAGTAACCAAAGATGGAGTAACTGTTGCAAAGAGCATTGAATTCAAGGATAAAGTTAAGAATGTTGGTGCCAGTCTCGTAAAGCAGGTTGCTAATGCTACTAATGATGCGGCTGGTGATGGTAAGCTGACATATCTAACATCTTATTATTATATCAGGACATGGTATAGATGCTAGTAGGCTGCACACTGACATTTAGCAAGCTTTTATTATGTAGTAATTTAAATTTTACCGTGACTGAAATAATGAGGGAGCATTTCAATTGTTTTGTAGGAACCACGTGTGCCACGGTCCTTACACGAGCTATATTTGCTGAAGGCTGCAAATCAGTTGCTGCTGGAATGAATGCAATGGACCTGAGGCGTGGTATAAATATGGCTGTTGATGCTGTTGTAACAAACTTGAAAAGTAGAGCTCGGATGATTAGCACATCTGAAGAAATAGCACAGGTTTGTGGAACAACTTTGTTAATGCCTTTCCTTGCATATTGCAGGAGATGCTAATATAGACTCTGAGTTTTGAATTTGAATTGATAGGTTGGGACAATATCTGCTAATGGAGAGCGTGAAATTGGTGAGCTGATTGCCAAAGCTATGGAGAAAGTTGGCAAAGAGGGAGTTATCACTATTTCAGTAAGTTTTATCTGATCATGCTATATATTAGTGTTTTACATGCCTATTTTTACTTGTAGAAAGATTTTAATTTATTACGTGTTGCTTTTCTTTGTGGAGATAAGTGTGAGGGTTGTTTAGTAGTTTGGATTTGTACCCCTTTTATATTTGTAGCTTATGAGCTTGATCATTGAACTATTTCAGGATGGCAAAACTTTATATAATGAGTTGGAAGTTGTTGAAGGAATGAAGCTTGACAGGGGCTACATATCTCCTTATTTCATAACAAATGATAAGAACCAGAAATGTGTATGTTCTTTATCTATGTACTTCGCAACATTAGACTATTTATAAAAGCAGTCTGTTAAATCCCCTTGCTCATGAATACTTGTTTGTTTTATATACTTACCACCATGCATGTCTTGTGCCTCTAGGAACTTGAGGATCCCCTCATTCTAATCCATGAGAAGAAAATCTCGAGTATAAATGCTGTAGTTAAAGTATTAGAGTTAGCTTTGAAGGTGAGAAGTGTCATTCACTTTCTTTTGCCTCTGACTTTTAAAATATTGATATTGGCTGACTGACACCTGCTCTCATTGTCAGAGACAAAGACCGTTATTGATTATTGCTGAGGATGTTGAAAGTGATGCTCTTGCAACACTTATTCTAAATAAGCTTCGGGCTGGAATTAAGGTTCGTTTTGCCTGCTTGACTGTAGGTTCCTGATTATTTGGATTATTAGTCAGAGTTGATGTTATATATGAAGCTTTGCTGTAGGTATGTGCTATTAAGGCCCCTGGTTTTGGTGAAAATAGGAAGTCTGGTCTCCAAGATCTTGCAGTTCTCACAGGAGGAGCAGTAAGTTTACTGTTTTGAGGTTACTGCTGCATTAAATCTTATTTTGTGAACTTATTAATGATAGCTTTTCTGTATCCCAATAGCTTATCACTGAAGAACTTGGCTTGAAGCTTGAACAAGTGGATTTGGATATGCTTGGCAGTTGCAAAAAAGTAAGAATTTAGCTTTATTTGTAAAACATTTGAATCCACTTTACAACTTTTGTACCTTTTTCCCAGTTAATGTTGTTTACTGGTTCTGGTAGAGGATGTTGAATTTCCTGGAGCAACTTTCTTGTTTGATGTTGGAATATATTTTCATTGTGTTCTCTGCTCTTATCATGAAAGTGCATAGGGTTAACGTGGACAACTCATTTATTGTTGCAGATAACTATTTCTAAGGATGACACTGTCGTTCTTGATGGAGCTGGTGACAAGAAAGCAATTGAGGAAAGATGCGAACAGGTTTGACTTAGTTGATCTATAATTTGGTTTTCCCATAATACATGTATTCTATTTCCAGCCAACATCTCAGGTTTAATGCCATATCTGACTTGTTTGTATTGACTTTTGATAAACAGATTAGATCAGCAATTGAAAACAGTACCTCGGATTATGACAAAGAAAAGTTACAGGAGAGATTAGCCAAGCTTTCTGGTGGTGTTGCAGTGCTTAAGGTATACTTATTTCATCTTGGTTTCATGGTTTGTCTGCGGTGAACATCCCACTGTTGTTCTATTTTGACAAAAGTAACATTTGAAAAATACTTTTCTACAGATTGGAGGAGCCAGTGAAGCTGAAGTTGGTGAGAAGAAGGATAGAGTGACAGATGCCTTGAATGCAACTAAGGCTGCTGTTGAAGAGGGCATAGTACCCGGTAAAATATTAATGCTAACAGTTTATTAGTTTTACAATCATGAATGATATCTGACCTCAATTTGTTCTGGTATTTCAGGTGGTGGTGTTGCTCTTCTATATGCATCAAAAGAGTTGGATAAACTTCAAACTGCTAACTTCGATCAGAAGATTGGCGTCCAGATTATCCAAAATGCTTTAAAGGTCTGTTTTTTATTTGCTCTTATGCTCCTCCATATCACATTTTGATTCTGACACTTGTGCAAGCAAAACTTGCTCCACGATTTTCTTCTCATCCTAGTGTTCATTCTGCTATATGAATTGATATTCTTAAGATCTATGAAATTGTTTAAGACTTTTAACTGAAATTGCTAATTTGGGTTGCCATTATATTCTTTCTTGTCCCCAAAATATAATGCAGACACCCGTGCTCACAATTGCATCAAATGCGGGAGTTGAGGGTGCAGTTGTTGTTGGCAAACTATTGGAACAGGACGATCTTGATTTAGGATATGATGCTGCCAATGGTTAGTGTTCTTTTATTTCATTTTCTCTTGTTGTGTATTTGTTCCTCGACAGAAGAGATACTGATTTTGCTTATATTTTTTTTTTGTTTCTATTCCGAAATTAGGTGAGTATGTGGATATGGTTAAATCTGGAATCATTGACCCATTGAAGGTGATTAGGACAGCCTTGGTTGATGCAGCAAGGTAGGATATTCTGAAATGTTATGTAGATATTGATGCATTTTAACTGTTTGTTTGTTATGTAGTTGGTTATAACCAGACTTCTAGATATGTACCTTTTTGTTTTGTGTACGTTGGTTAATGCTTATGACCCTTTTTCTGCAGTGTATCATCTTTGATGACAACAACTGAAGCTGTTGTGTCTGAACTTCCTAAGGATGATAAGGATATTCCAGCTATGGCTGGAGGAATGGGTGGCATGGATTATTAACCGGCTTCGATTGGTTTCATTGCACCTGAAGACATAGATTGGTGCTGAACCCACACTCACAACCTTTTTTTGTTGTTAAATTATGTGTGAAGGCATCACTGTAATCATAGTGAGAGAACGAGATGTAGGTAAGAAAATTTGACTGTAATAATTCCAATTACAAGACATTTGGAACAATTTTTTCCTCCCAAAACTGAATTGATTTAAGGAATTCCGTCCATATTTAGTACAAGTACACTCTCCAAAACTGAAAACAATCATCATAATTTATCTTTTAACCTCGATGGATCAGTATAATGTAAACAATACTCCATGGTCATATCTGATCGAAAAGTATGAAGTTTGTTCCCATCTGGTTACGGGTTTCACTTTCATGTCAAGATGGTCAAGATCTGGTTTATTACCGTTTAGTTTGGATTTTATTATTTGTGCAGAATCATTATTCTATGACTTGGAGAAGAACAATAAAGGAGCATTGATAATAGCTCTGAAATTTGTGCAAAAACATAAGCTACATAAGCTAAGTTTCTAGGCCCTGCGCGTTAATATAAATAAAACCCTTCTGGAGATATGAAGATATACACACTCAATCATTTTTAAAATTATTCTTAGACTTCTTTCAGCCTCATTTGCCTCTACGCCGATTTTTGGTTGCTGCACAATTTGAACAATACCATTTTCCTTTTGGTTGTTCTTTCAGGCCAACACAACCGAAATGGAACCACTCTATTTTGCACTGTCAATTTGAATAGATAAGGAAATATGTAAGCAATGTAGATAAAATGGACAAAAAATGTATAAGGGAAAAACAAACACCTACGTTGGGGTTATCACATGCAACCATCGCTCCATAGCTAACTTGATTACAAAAGCAGTATGTGGGTTCATTTGGATCAACAGGTAAATCTAAATCCATGCCAGTTGGCTTTGCTGTGGTTTGTGCTTCTGTTGCTGCCGCTGTGACCAATGTGGTTTGGCGTGTTCTGGAGAGTTAGTTCAAAAAATGCATCAGATTGTAAGCTCTTGCTTGCTATGTTTGATATATTTTAGCATACATGAAGCATAAGTGTATTCTAATGGGAAAACAGGAGAAGAAAAAAGAGAAAGCTAAACTTATATATAAATACCACTTCTTCATTTCATAAACTTATATTATAAATGTTTTAAGGATAATGCTCTTTTAAGAGTAAAATGAAATCTGCTGTTGTTACGAAGGTAGTCATAAGGAATTATAAAACGAAATTCTGACATTTTATTACATCATAAGGATTTTTCATCATGGTAAAATATTTTTTAAAATAAATTTGGCTTCCAAACATTTCACTTCTAGGGTTTTGTATCAGAATAAGTAGTACTTGAGGATCTAGAACTTTCATATACTAAGTATTTTGGATCAATTGAGGTTTAACTACATATAGATGCTATGATTGATGACAGTAAGGTATCCGGATAGCAATGTACAAGCACATAAAAACAAAGAACCATACCATAATGTCAAGAGTCGTGAAAGTATTAAATGAAGAAAAAACATATAAGGCATATAAAACATGGAATGATAGCAGAAAATTATCATATATTTCTTCCTTCAAAATTGATATCTGCCTATTCATTAACTTCTGAGTCAATGCTTTTTAGGTATCAGAAATTGAATTCAAGTAACAACGACATTCTATTCTTCACCAAGAGTGAAAGTAGGGAGCAGATACAAGGTACAGGCTCTGTTGTTAATAATTAAGAAAAAAAAATGTTTAGAAATCATGGAAGTAAGCATTTACCTAATCAAGAGTATGTTAAAAAAGGGGAAGAAAAGGTTGTTTTTTTCAATGTGGCCATTGGCAAGCCATTTGGGCTCCTTTGAAGGTGTTCTAAAAGGAAGTTACGAGTGCTTATTTTGTGGGGAGACTATAACAGGAGAGAAGATTCAAAGGTCTTGAATTGATGAAACCAAATTCAGTGTTGATCAACAAGGAATAGTTTCTTTATTATTTTAGGCCTTGAGGACAAGGTGCTTTACCGGAAGGCATTATTAGGACCAAATCTGATTCAGGCACTTATAATTTGTAATAGGAAGTTATTTTTGCATTAATTTTGGATTAGGCAGTTATAGGTTATTATGACGTGACAGTAAGTCATTTTATATTAATTTGGGTGACTTTAAAGGGAACTAAGGTATCATATTGTTAGGTGGAAACTCCACATTTGTACTCAAGAAGTAATTCTTGAGTTCATCACATAACAGTATCATAAAGGCAAGAATCCTTATTTAGGAAATGCACGTGACAGTAAAAAAGCATAAAGGATAAGTTATAAGCTATTAGAAAATCGATTAAAATGATTTCTAGAAGAGACATACTTTTTTCGTCCTCTACCAGTCCCACTCTCATTACCCCTTCCAGGTTTTGTATTACCCTCGGGACCGGAAGCAGGCACTCCAGTTATTGCAGCATTTTCTCTTTCTGTCATTAATCATATAAAATTAGGTTTTATTCACAAATAGGATTAGTTTGTTATCAAATACAATACACTTCAACTATATCACATATAGAAGACTATTAACAACATTTACACTGCAGATTATAAGTTGCACAAAAAAGGTAGGAAGTGCAGTACCACGCCGAAGCTCCTCATCAAACTTTTTAAGATACTGATCAAGTTGTTGTATGTGTGTATCTACCTGCAACACAATCATAAAATTCATGAAAATAAAACAAGAAACCAGCTTTCATTAACTTCACTGTGAATTTATTCCAATATCTATTCCTGAACTGAATTTCTCTTACCAAACAACAATACTTGCATATATAACTCCTTACCCAACTTCCAATAGCCAAAACAAGTGCGTAATAAAAGGAAAATAATGTACATGAACCATGTTTGTATAACTATTTCACATGCGAACACCTGGGTGTAATGAAAATCATGGACAACCCAAAAAAGAACAAAAAAACTAGTAAAGAAGCAAGATACAGAGAGCTGGGTTGTGGAAATACAATCTTTTGATCCAGCTATATATCACAGTAGGTATTACCAAAAAAACCACAATATCAAAGTGCAAGTAGACATATTCAAAGCCAAGCATTAACAAAGGTCTTAAAAATGAATGTAACAAGATAAATGTGGACTACCAAATCATATGCCTGGACAGCCAAGGCAACTTTTTCATCAGCAACCCTGATACTATGCTTTTGCTCATCAAGCGCTTCATCAGAGAATCTAATAACTGAAGTATCAGGTGTAATGTTTCCAGACCTAACTCCTCGCCTAATGTCTTCAATTTCATGTTCACAACGCTGTTCGTTTTGCCTTTGAATATCTGTTTACACACATCACAATGCTTATGTTGAGTGGAAACCTTAAACAAGACCTAAGATGCGATATGATGACAATAGAAACGGACACACACAACTACATTTTTCTTCTTTTTCATTTATCAATAGAAGAATGGGAATTGCAGATATTGATCACGAATATGAAAAATAGTGCACTGTATCTTTAGTTTAATATATATCTATGGGTAATCGCGAGCAACATAATGAACATATATCATATTGTAAATGTAAAGAGTGAACTTTAAATTTAATACAACCTCAAAAACAGGCTTGCACATTGAGATTTTCACCCACTTGTATACTATAATTTGATCATGTCTTTAATTGGTATAGGGTCTCCAACACACCCTCTCACACCAAGGACTAAACATCTCAAACTTAGAACTAGATATTTGTGGGTTGTCCAACCAATAAACTTTAGTAGAATATGCTTCGATACCATCCTAGAAATTGGACTTTAAACCAAATTCAATCTCACAAAAACTGACTTGCAATGTGAGGTTTGCACTACTTATACACTATAATTTAGTTGTATTTTTAGTTCATGAGAGATCTCCAACAATAGCATTGACTGGACATGATCAATCAAATAAACCAAAAATAAGGTCTTCAAAATTCCAAGCACAAACTTATCATAGTATACAGAAATTATCATTGAAAGTTAAAAATCTAGTCTAACCAATGTATAACATTAGAATTGTAACATTTCACTCAGCATTATAGTGGCACCACTGTGATGGGTACAAAACCTTGCTTGAAACTTTGTTGAAAGCTTTATTCACACAACATGCACTTCTCTCTCATATTATCTATTTTGACACAAACCACAAAAAAACTCCAGTCCTTTCTGGTGTTGTTTTCAGCCAAAACTTCTCTATTTTGCATGTACTCTGTTCTGTCAATTGTCTGCTCATCCTATACTTCTTTCAGTTCTCACACCCTTCTTTTTTATTTGTATCTCTTGGTCTGTTCTCCCACTCACCCCTATTGTTCTATGTTTGGGTTCTATTTTGATTGTCTTTTTTTAATCAGTCACCCTTTAAGCAGCTGTAGCATCATCCACTCGGGAACCTTATACTTAATCAATTTCTTTATTTTTGTTCTAATTGACTTGCATATTTAGCTTAAGAATGTAGCTTCTGATTATTAATTATAAATATATTTTCATCATGCATAATTTTTAGTTATTTTAGCATTTATATATGTTTAATATAATTATTCAGCCTGTATCTACATTCCTCAGAATAGTGATTATCCTACTATCTGTTATCATATCACACTATTATGCGATCATGTTATAATCACTATCTGCTACTATCTGTGAATAATAACTATGCTTCCGAGTTTGCCTATGCAAAGTTCACATATTATACCAAATAATTGATGTCAATGTAGTATATTGCTTATTTTTGCAAGATAGAATATGCAAAATTGATCTCAAAAACAAATTTTTGAATCCTGGTGGCCACTAACCATGGATTTCTGAAATCAACTATGCATAGAGGACAATCCAAATTCTTTAGAAATTCAACCTTTATCTGATATGTAAATGTAAACAAGAGAATGATGTTAGTTAATTAGTTAGATACTATTAGTTCATAGCTGCTTGGTAGCTGCCTGTGAATAATGTAGGCTATTGTATTCTGTACAGATTGAATGTAAATTGAATATTAATGACAGAAGTGCACTGCATAAGTTATAGGATATCAGTTTCTCTCATCTTTCCCTGTCTCTTCTCTATTCTGTTTTACTGTTCCCCCTTTTTGGCTCTTCTAGCCCTGTCTTCCAACTCCCAAAAACTCAAAATCTTGCTCTTAAGTATTCAAAGCCTATAAGATTCTGAAAAAAGTAGGTCCAGTTTCCTACAAATTACACCTTTCAAATATTTCTCAAAATAAACTCCATTTCATCTCTCTTTATGCAGTGAAGCTATGAGCCCTTTGAGAAAAGGTAAGTCCAGTTGCCTAAAGTTACAGCCATGCATAGTCTATGCTTGCTGAAAAGATCCCAACAAACATGTGAGAAGGAAGAAGAGTCTTATCATCACAATATTTGGTGCTCTAGTGTGGTTTACTTGATGAATAGACTACATGTGTCCACCTATTCAAGTTTCAGCAGCAGCTCCCAAAGTTTGAAATGCAAAACCTTTGAGGGCAATGATCTTCATTTTGGTTATAGATAAGAATTGTACATGTTTATTGATTTCTTACAGGACTACTTTCAATTGTACAATTGTACATTCTTATTGTTTGATTGTGTAACCATTTTTTCACTGACAGCGCATAAAAAATAACCTAAAAAAAATAGAGACTCTTAATAAATAAATAAATAAATAGAATTTTATGATTACAATTACCCTGTAAGCTCTTGTCCAAGTCACGTAATAACGCATACTTCTTCTGAAGAATAACGGGCAGCGAATCCAAATCTGCAGAATAACGCAAAGTGATTTTGTTAATTGGAAATTGAAAGCACAAACACATGACTGAACCCTAAAAATCTCAATCTGCAAAAGGTGAAAGAGAAATGGAGAAATAGAGGAAGAAATATATTACTGGCTTGAAATTCCTCTAGGAACGACATTAGGGTTAGGGTTTGTGGACAGAACGCTGAATCTGAGTAGTCGAGTTCAGTTTAAGATGAAAAATCAAAATATTTTCTGTAACAATTGGTCACAAAAACAATGAAGGTAGGAAATGAATTTAATTTTGCCTGTATCAATATTTTTTTTAAAATAAATTAAAATGTCATAAAGTTTAATCTATTACTATAATAAGTATTAATATACAAATTTTTTTTTAAGAATCTACATATATTTAAAAATCTTGATTACTTTAATCTTAATGATAAATTACTATATTTCACTTTTTTGTCTCTATTTTTTAAATATTCACCATGATGAATTTTGTTTTTGTTTTTTAGTATAAAAAATTATTATGAACAGAAAAATTTGTCCGGAATTGAACAGCTACATAATTTAGTAATTTGTTAGACATCAAAGTAGGATTAATTCTACAAATTTGTTACAATTTTCATTAAATTAACTTTTATATGTGTTATAGTAAAAAATATTGATATAAATATATATATATATATATATATATATATATATAATTAATATGATTAAAGTACAACTAATGTTGACAAATGTTGTCTAGAAGTACTAGGTATTAATGATGTCATAGATATTTTTTTTTCTTGTTGACAATCTGAATTTTTGTTTTTGTTTTTATTAATCTTTACAAATTGTGAAAGCAAAAATCTTATTACATCACATTATTGCATACAAATAATTTTAATAATAAATATAAGATATATGTAATTTATAAATTTATATACTAAGTTATAATAAAGCTGTCCATAATTCTTTAATAGTTTCTATATATTTTATCAACTATTTTTTATTATTAAATGATAAATCTTCACATATAGGATTTAGAGTTTAAGATTCATGTAGAAATGTTAAGTTGTCAAAGTTACTAGATATTTTTTTTAACTCTTATTTTTATAATTAAATGTTGGTTAATTTTTTATAATTTTGTATTATTATTATAAGTAATCTTAATTTATTTTTTAAAAATAATACTTTTGTCAAATTTATAGTGGTATAGTTAATATATTGATATTTGATATATAACATTAATTTGACAAAATATAATTTATATATATATATAAACTTATAAAAAAAATGAGATTAAATAGAGAATTTTTAAAATAGCAAAAGAAAATTATACTGTTCACTTTAAAAATTAGTCTTTTAACAAAAGATAAATTATTTCATTTTCATCTTTTCTCTCATATTTTTTATTAATCTTGTTACTCTTGGTCTTTTTCTTTACCAAAAAACATATTTTTCAAATTAATTCTTATCAACTTTCACCAAACATAATGTGCATGGTTTCACAAATAAACTTCATAGTTGCAAGTTTTGTGACTCAGTATGTGAAGAACACATACCTAACTTCAAAACATATTCAAATTCTTTACAAATAAGTTATTTGTACTTAAGAATACGGGCAAAGTATATAGCAAGAAAACTTGTAAGTTTTTATGAAAATAAAAAATATAAATAAATTATTTTTTCCTTTCATATTGAGGTTTCTATAATTATTATTTTTTCATTTCGTTTTAAACAAATACAAGTTTTATTTATACTTTTGTACGTAAATTGAATACACCAATTTAATGAAGAAGACAACTCAGGTTCACACCCAAAAATATAAAATAAATTTTTCATAAATTTAAACATAAACTATTTTATACAATTTTTTTATTTAAATTATTCAAAAGCAGATAGCTTATAAATAAATTAATTGAATTTATAGAAAACTTATTTTAATTTTTTAAAATCTTTGTATAGAAAAATCTTTATCTCATTGAGATAAGACATGGATTTAGTTATACTACAAATATTAACAACATACTTTTTAATATCTTATTTTTTTATTTAGAAAAAAATATAAAATTGAATAAATCTCACCTTTAAGTATCTTGAAGAATTTCACTTATAGTGTTTATTAGATTTTAGTTAATAATATGTTAGAGTGTATAACACTGTAGAAATGAAAAAAAAAAATGCTTTCTGAAGTGAATAAATTAATTACTACTTTATTTTAGTGACTTGTTAGTTTTATCACCATAAAAGTGTTGAGTAAAATATTTTATTTTAAACAATTTTAGTTTATAAGTTATAAATTATTTGATTAGCTTATATTTAATTTTTTATCCCTATTTTAATATTTTTTAACCAACTATTAACTATTTTTACTTTATAAAAATAAAATATTTTAAAATAAAAAAGTAAATTTAATTAATACCCATCAACTAATTTAAATAAAATGACTTATTCAGATATTAAAAAACATATTAAGAAATACTTATTTTTTTAAAATAAAAAACCTAACTAAAAATATTAAGTTTTAAGATATTTCAAATTTAATTAATTTTTTTATTTTTAAATAAATTTTATGAATCTTGTTCTTTGTATAAATATAAAAATAACTTTTCAATTATGGATATCCAAATAAAATCAATCTAATAATACATGTTAAAAAAAATACATAAAAGTTGATTAAGTTTTTGTTTCTTTTTGAAGCTAAGAACTTAAAAAAAATATAAATAAAAGTTAGCACGCGAAAGATACATTCAACGGTTACTAATCCTTATTTGAATACGCTTTAGGACGTGTTTGGATATATTTTTTGAAATGATGTAGCAAATGCTGGAAAAGTTCTTCATGTGGCTACCCATTTTTGTCTTCATCTTCTTTGTCTATATTCTAACTTCTTCTTTTAATGTCCAAAACCTCTTTTCATTCAAACAAACACCTTTTCCAATCTCATTTTTCTCCAACATTTTTAACAATAATCACTCTACTCAATCAATCATGTATCTAGTACATTTCCATCTAGATCAACTTTCAAATAAATCAAAAATTACTACTAAACATGTAAACTAAACTAGTATTTTTTCTAATTGAATTTTACTGACTTATATATTATTAGTCGATGTGAAATCTAAAAAAAATAAATATATATATATATATATAAAAGTTAATTTAATTCATATAAGAAATGTATAAATTGATTTGTTCAATATTTCACATTTACTGAATATATAACAAAATTATAATATATAAAATGAATATAAACCCCTTCTTACAAAACTAAGTTAAACTTAAAAGTCCAATTTGAGATAACATAATCACATTTTTTACATTTTTTTTATCAGTAATAAACAATAAATTAAATATGAATCACTTTAGGGGTGATTCAACCCGTGTACAGATTTTGTCAACCCTCACAACACCAATTCTAGTACTACTCGATAAAATTACATCACTTAACCAACCTCATACAAATCAATGATCAGACACCAGTTAGATTTGAAAAAAAAAACAGAATGTAACACTTTACATACTCAATGGCTAAAATATACTTTTTTTCTTCTTTTAGAGTAAGTTTTTTTTTAAATAATCCTATACATATAAAATAAAATAATAGACAAATTTAATGATAATTTTTTAATAAAATAAAGTAGACAGAAGAGTATTCATACCTTCAAAGTTGGATAAACGTCCAAACTCTTTAAAATGAAAATTCTAAAAGAAAATGATCATATAGTTTTGTTCAGATATTAATCACCTATATAAGTCATATAAACTTTGGTTTCAATTTAGTGTATATCCAAATTATTTGGATATTAAATATAGATTCTTGAAATCTGTTTACTGCAAAAATGATTTGATTGCATGACATATAATTGAATGTTATTAACTTATCATAAATTAAAATTTAAATATATGTATTGGTTGCGACCATAGAAGGGTCATAGTTCTAAACCACCCAATAATTTCTTGTTTTAGCTGCTATCAAGTTTAAACACAACAATTGAGTGAGTTTTACAATAGGAGTTTGAACTAGCATAAGCACAAGGACTAAAAATAATATTACATCTTGTGAAAAATTCATCAAACAGCTGGCTTTTTCTACTTGTAGAAGGTAATTAGATTTGTTAACATTATATTTCTTGGCTAGTTTTTCTGTAAATTAATATTATGGAAAGAAGAGGAAGCTTCTACATAAGTGAGCTGCACCAAAATGTGAAGATTTACTACAATGATGCAGAAAGTCAAAAAGAAAGGACAAAAACAAATGTTTGATGTGTAAAAGTATCACAACATGTCAAATGTGGACACCAACAAAATTGTTCCAATGAATCCATTCCAACGGGTGTGAAAACACCAGTTTCAAGCTATTACATTACATATCACATACCCTCCTTCTTCTGTCTTCAAATACACTTCTCAACCTGCTGCTTCTCAAGCTGAGACTTGGCATTTTCTTTTAACAAGTAGGATCAACAACACCCTTATTCTATTTCTCTATTTCAGCTGTGTCTTTGCTTCTGAGTGCACTCTTAACCAAAATAAGGTGAGAACTTTATACTTGGTTCATGCATTAAAAGGCATTTCCTGCATTGAGTTCATAACTCTTACTCCATGGTCTACTTGTAATCAGAGTTTTTTTTAGTCAATTATTGAATGTTTCTTGTGTGAGCATCATTAAGTTGGCTTTGTTCTCCTTTCTGTAGTTTGTAAGATGAGCATCTTTGTTGGGTGTTTCCATCTTTTGAGCACATTTCACTATCTTTTAACTTAAATCTAGTTTCTAGTGTAACACTAGGCTAATGTTTTGCTACACATTTTGATAGTTGGTAATATTTGAAACACTGTTGGTATGTGACACTGCCAGTGTTTGATAAATTGCTTGGTTTGATTGTAGAATGAGTGCCTCTGAAGTAACAACTGAAGCAACAGCAGCACATGCTAATCTAAGGGACACAGAGAGTGTGCTTCAGGTAGAAGTGATTTCTTATTTGGAGTTAAACAGGGTTGATTATGCAGTGGGAAGAAAGAAATCACTGAGAGCTCGCTATTATTTTGGCATTATATTCTTGATAATGAATTTTATTGCCTGGTTTTTCCGTGACTATGGACAAGGTGTTCTACCATTTATTCATTGTAAGACTAAATCTATCTTTTCTATGCCTTGGTAAAGAATTCTAGATTCTCACTGAAATGATTAAGCTTCCATGCCTATAATGGATACTTCAAAGTTGATCAGGAGGGTCATGGCAAATGCTTTTGTATCTCCCGGAAAAATCTTAAAATAAATACGCTTCTTGTTGCCAAAAGTTATTTAAATCAATTTCTTCATGATGAAGCTTTCAAAGTGGAACAACAATCCATTAAACATTTTTCATGAACCTGTTGGGCCATTTGTTTGTTACTCATTCTTGTTGTTCTTGTTCATACTGTTCTAATTTGTACAGATATCAAAGTTTGTGGAAAAGAAGGAGAAGATTGTTTTCATGCATTGGGAGTTCTTCGCGTGAGCTTAGGATGCTATGTATCTTTCAGTTATCAGAGTTTCAGCTCCATGACGAATCATTATATACTGCCACTGTATCTCTGGATATAACCCTCTAAACAAAGCAATGTTTATTTATTAACTTACTATATAGTAATCTTGTATCTTCTGCCAACATCCTTGAAATGCCAACAGAATTTATAACTTTCTGATTTGGATTCCCAACAGAATATGCTAGAATGATGATTCATAACAAGAATTATCTTCCTTAACGATGAAACAGATATTTTTCTTAGTCATGTTAGTCACAACAGTCAAAACAAGAAAATTACATGAACAACGGAATTTATGGCATTCTGGGAAGTGGGAAGTGAAGTCTATTATACTGCTTGTATCCATGGCACTCCCATTCTTTTTCCCTTCAGAACTTGTTCAAATATATGGTAAGTTTTTTGCATTTTTGATAATTTTGACTATCACATAGTACTAATAGTGATGCTTCTAAGTAGCGGTTATCATTCAAATAGCTTTGAGTACAATATTATTTTTCATTCATTGAAAACATAACTTCTTTCTTTCTTTGCCTTTTCCTTGAATATCATTGAATAAGAATCTTAACATAGCTACAATCTTGCAGGTGAGGTTGCTCGTATTGGTGCAGGGTAAGCTTCAAAAAATCTTTCACTCTTTTTTACCAATACAAGGTTGTTCATGCATGTGGTGGTTCATGCCCACACAGAATTTTTCTTCTTCTACAACTTGTGAGTGTCATCCAATTTATCACTTGGTGGAATAACTACTGGACTCCAGATCAAGAAAGGAAGCAGAGGTAGGTACATATTGCAGCAAAAATTCATAGCTAAACTTAAAAAAAACAACTTTTACATGTTTTCAACACTCTGGTTAGAGATTGTTGACTGGATATCTGCATCTAAAATTCTCAATATATACAATTTATAAAATAGGTGTTTTTAATGAATACCTGGAGATGGAGATAACTAGAATAAATATCTTAATTACCCCTTGTTAACTAAATGTATACTAATACTCATACTAGTGAATACCTATTACCAGTTCATTGTGACTTTTATTTATGTATATTTTTTAATAATAAAGTCATCAAAGTTTAAAGCTTATGAATGATAAAATCCAGGTCAATTTGATATAGGAATATAACTGTAAATCAGAGATAATCTATAATAGTGTGTTTTCACAGGTGCTCCTTTGGACTTTTAATGTCAACATTGTTTTATGTTGCCTCTATATGTGGAATTGTCTATCTGTACACATCATATGCTCCAAGGGCTTCGTGTTCTCTCAATCTATTTTTCATCACATGGACAGCAATTCTACTTGCTGTAATGATGGTTATTTCCTTACATTCAAAGGTACACTCCTACTGCTATTTCTAACAGTTTGCATTAGCAGGAAAAATCTCTGACTTTTCATGTTTCTAATTTCTTTCTTTATCCCTGAGATGATATAAGTTGGGCTTAAACATGTTTTTAATCTTTATATATAGAATGAGAAATTTTTGTGTGACAGAAAGCTGTTCTAATATTTTAATTTCCATTAAAATAATTAAAATGTATGGTTTATCATTTTTGTGTTTAATTCTTACAGGTTAATAGAGGTCTTTTATCTTCAGGGATTATGGCTTCTTACATTGTTTTCCTTTGTTGGTGTGCAATGAGAAGGTCAGGATTCTCATTTCTTTGTCTAATTTTGGATATTATATACATGTCTATTTTGAATAGCTTTCAGTTTTTTCACATCAAAATGTGGATTTGAGATTTCAAAAGTCAAACCAAACACACTATATATCACTTTAACTTAATTATGTATTTAATCTATAAAATATAGTCACATTTTTTTGTCACTAACTTTTTTTCTTCACCTTTGATTCCTGTAATTTTGTGTTTGTTTTTCTACCTCAGTGGATTAACTGTCACTCTTCTTTTATTTTGTTTCAAAATTAAGGTTTTGTGAAGCATAACTTCTCTTTTTATGTATTAAATGGTGAGTCACGTTAGCATATGTTGTTTGGATGAAGAGAGATCAAAATTTCCTTCTTACATGGAATGTAATATACTCAGCTGTGGCTGATTCCATGATCATTACTTTGATTTTGCTAAAGAGGGTTCAATTAGAATTATATACGTGCTAACTTAATTCAGTGTCAACTTCAAATCATATATTTTATTTGGAAATTCCTTTTAGAGATTGTATACTTATAGATCTCCATCATGGAGTTTCAGTGAACCTGCAACTGCAAGATGTGTTACAGAGAATCAAGAGAAAGGAAACAGTGACTGGATAACTATAATTGTAAGTTTTTGAGTCTATCTTCATGTTAAATTTGAAAAAAACCTTTGTTTACTTCCTCTTCACTTCCCTAGAGTCCAAAATCCAAAGCATTCATTCTTTCTTCAGTCTTTTATAGGTAATTATTGAGGTTAACAAAAGTAGGTTTTCTGTTTGAGTATTGGCAGATTTGGCAGAATGTTTAAGTAGAAGTAGGTGTATATCTTAAGTTTATTATGTGAAGGTAATATATTTGTCTTTTTTTCTTGCATGAGAAGTAGCTTGGGATGCTTATTTCCTCTATTTTAACTGCAGCTCTACAAAATTAACATTTTGAGTAAATGCTTGGTAAATAATGATTGAGGAAAATCACTTTGGTTCATAATGTTCTATTCATATTTTTGTTTTTGTGTTTTGTGGATTACAATTAATATGCACATTTTCACATACTATGGATGTTTCTTTACCTGAATGTTTTAGTCACCCTGTTTGTTTTGCATCATATATTATTTTCTTGACAGGGCTTCCTTATCGCCATATTTGCAATTGTGATAGCAGCCTTTTCCACAGGCATTGATTCCAAATCCTTTAAGGTGAATCATTCTTCTGAGTCTTCCCTCATTAAATTCAGAAAATTCTTGTTTCTTCAAAATCCCATTTTCAACCCTTTCCTATATTTTAAGGAGTTTCTGAAGCTTAATCTCTATTCTTTGATCTAACAAGACAACTCAAGCATGCTGCAAGTTGAATAAAATTTCCTTTAAAAAGTCAAGAGAAAATTATACCTCTATGATCAGTGAAAAAGTTAGACCATAATCTTTTCATGGCTTTCTCAATATCCAAAACAGCATTATTTAATCAAAGCAAAGCCACTTCCTTATTGTGACAGATAGAAAAGATCAGTGTGATTTTGATGATAAAATCGTGAAATGATGTTTTTGCCCACATATTGAAGCGATTTTTGTTTGGATCCTTTTCAGTTTTCAGAAGATAAAGTTGAACATGAAGATGATATTCCTTACAGTTATGGATTTTTTCATTTGGTATTCTCCTTAGGGGCAATGTACTTTGCAATGTTATTCATCAGTTGGGATCTGAATAACTCAGCCAGAAAGTGAGGAACCTAATTCATAATATAGTCATTCTATGCATTCTGTATGATCATGATGATTTATGCCATCTTACATCTTCTTCATCACTTTTATGAATCATGCACACTCAAACCACCAGGTGGAGCATTGATGTTGGCTGGATAAGTGCATGGGTGAGAGTTATCAATGAGTGGTTTGCAGCAACAATTTACAGTAAGTGAATCACTATTATGTATCTCTGTAGAAAAAACTGTTTTCCAAATTTTCAATAGATTCAACCACAATTGCTCATATTAACAACACAAACTGTTTGAGATGTACATATAAATATTAACACAAGAAAGTAATAATAACTAGTACAGTTGTTTGAGATCACAGACATTTCATAATATAGACATTTCATAATATAGACATTTCATAATATATAAGTGAATGTAAACTTTATTTTATGAGTTTTGTAAGGTTGAGTTAGACTTAAAGTCAACTTTTTAATATGATATCAAAGTCGTTCAAAACCTATTCTAGTGAGAATTTTGTTGGGATTATCAGACCACTCCTAAATATATAGTCTCAGCATGAGATGGTTGTGTTAGAGATCCCACAATTTCAATCTTATTGATAAGATTAAATTAAACTTAAAGTCCGTTTCTTAATAATGAAAGATTGCAATTTTTCTGAAGTATTAATAGAAGAAAAGGAAAAAATGAAGAGTTTATTTATAAATAAAAAACAATTCCTTGGAGAGTTAATATGACAATATTTTTTACAAATTAAGCTATGAATGAACTAATTTTAATTTATGTCTTGAAGTGTTTCTAAATAAACTTATCTAATATAGACATTTCATAATTCACCTACCTTTCCAATTCATGTATTAATTGGTTTCAAATTTATTTGATTGAAACAGTATGGAAGCTGATTTCCCCAATTGTGAGACAGAACAAAATCATGGATAATGGAGGATCTGTGCAGGAGACAGTTGACTCAGTTATGCCATGATTAACAAAGACAAAATCATCAACATTCTTAAAGCAACAAAATATCTTCCCTTTAAAATTTTTCTGTTCCATAATAGTATTTTACTCTTCAACTCACTTATTCTTTAATGGTTGAAAGGCAAAAAAAAAGTGGAGATTGCAATAAAATGATAAAATATTTTGCTTTAGGAGGTAGACCTGACATTTTCAAATCTTCATGGTTCTCATATCTCATCACTTTGTGCTTATAACCACAGTATTTAAATTCAAATCATGGTTAGTAAGGTTTATGATCTGATGTAATATGAGTTGTAATTGGTTTAGCTGTTGTGGACCACAAACTAATGGTTTAGTTGGCAGCAATTTGTATTATTAAGTGTTTGTTGACCTCATTATTTAAATTTACATCATGATTATGTTAAAAAATGGTTGACAACTTCTTCTGGTATAAATTCACCCAACAATTATGCTTTTATATGGATTATATATAAAACCTATTTATTTACTTGGTAACATTCTGTATGGAACTTTTTTTCCTTGGAAGTAAAAAAATTATTAAAGTTTAAAAGCATATATAACTTTTGAATTAAAATATATAACATATATTTGTTTTGAAAACCAGGAACTTTCCTTTTGAATTAGGTGTTTAATAAATGAGAAAAAATTTATTGAAAAGAAATAGTTATTTATATTTTGTTTTTATTGTTGGCTCTTTAAATGATCCTAAAATATTTGATTTTTTTTTTTGGTTGCTCAACTTAATTTTTATCATAACCACTAATATATAATGACATATACTGATGATATTAGTAATAAAAGAAATTGAATACATATAATTTTTTAGTATTTTTGGACAATGCAATACGTATTTTAACTCAATAAACATGTGGGCAGTGAAACTAATTAACTCAGACAATATCATATATTTAAAATAAAATCAAATTAATTTATTAAGTATCGAACTTTAAAAAAAATATTAACACTAAAAATTAAATCAGTTAGAAATTAGAGATGAAGAGATTTTAATGAATTTTAATTTTTTATGATGATTAAAGTTGCAAATCATATACATATATTTTGCATAAAAAGAGTTTAAAATATTGCTTAACAGAAAGAAAAAAAGAATTAAAAGTCGTACCACGTTGAAGTTTCTAGGTAGCAAATTTTAAATCCTTGAAAGAAGTTGGTATCCGGTTAAAGCAATTGTTCGATTAATCCTTTCACTCAGATGCTAATATGTTAACACTGTAAACAGTAAAAACATATCTTTCACATTTCAATAAATTAATATTTTATTTATTTTCATTTTATTTTTAATTCAAAATATTATTATATTAATATAAATGTTTGTCTAATATATGTTTTTAAAGAAACTTTTTCCAATTAAAATTGACTGATCCAAATTGCTGAAAGCACAACTAATATGTTATGGCAGTAACAACTTCATTACCACCATTTCTCACAACTACTCCAACACACACACACTGAATTAATTCCTTAGTACTATATAAGACCAAGAGATGAATTCCATTTCACTCAATTCAAAATAACCATTCTATTCTCCTAAAACAAACAAACTAAGTACAAAACATGTCTTTGGGCTCATCTGCCACAGTTTTTGGTGTTGCAATGTTGTTTGCCTTTGCCCTTGTGGCAGTGCCAATTTGCATGGCAGCCACAGAACCTGTGATGGAGTTGTACATGCATGACATTCTTGGGGGCAGTAACCCTACAGCACGCCCGGTGACAGGGTTGCTAGGCAGCATATACAGTGGTCAAGTGCCCTTTGCCACCCCAATAGGGTTCAACACCCCACAGGGTGCAATTCCCATTCCCAATGCAAATGGTGCCTTTCCCACAGTGAATGGAGTCACTGGCATTCCACTAGGCACTGGCTTGGCTGGCACCATCTTTGCACCAAACAGCAACAACCAAAACAGTGCACAATTGGAACTAGGACCTGATGGGTTAGGGCTTGGTTTTGGCACACTAACTGTGATTGATGATGTGTTGACCTCTCAACCTGAGTTGGGGTCACAACTGGTTGGGAAGGCTCAAGGGGTGTATGTGGCTAGTTCAGCAGATGGGAGCAGACAAATGATGGCATTCACAGCAATTTTTGAAGGAGGAGAGTATGGTGATAGCTTGAACTTTTATGGCTTGTACAAGATAGGAAGCACCTTGTCGAAATTGTCTGTGATAGGGGGAACAGGGAAGTTCAAGAGTGCAAGGGGGTTTGCTGAGCTGAGACCTCTTATCCCACCAGGGCAAGTTTCCACTGATGGTGCTGAGACACTGCTCAGAATCACTATTCACTTTTATTGAACTACTGATGTGGATGCATTTGTGATTAGTTCTGTTTTTATCAGATTATTTTGTCTTGTGTTTTTCTCAATGTATTTCAACTTATAATCCCATGAAAAAACCTGTTGGTGAATTGTTACATGAGAATCTGTAACTTGGACTAAGTTGGTTAACAGTGTATCATATATATTATTATTGATAATGGGACAACTTAATTTTTTTAATCGAAAATAAATAAATAAATGAAAAGTATCTATGTACATGCACGAGAGTATAAAAGAATTTACAAATACTTTGGCAATAAGGTACTCAAAAGGGTTAAAGCTAATTAGTTAGATGAAAAATACAATGGATATTTGCTACTGGTATTCCTTTCAACCTGTTTTCATCCATAACTTCTAAATCATCATTTGAATGATTTTCTTACTTAATGAATGAACTTTAAAACTTGTTCATCACATTTTTTTTTAATTTCCAATTTTGAATTTGCTCATTCGAATTTGACATGGATGCTTTAAAATAATATGGAAGACTTACATACTTGTTGGGGCATAACAATATTGCAGTACAGTGAAATTAAAGAGTATCTTTTAAGAAGAATTTATATGTTGTGAGACACCCTTTTATGTGAGTTTGTATAAAAATGTGTTAGTTTATTTCTAAATATACATTTATGTATATTGCGGAAGAGTTTGATTGAGTTAGCCATATTGAACATGGTGGTTACATATTGAGACGTGCTCACGATATACCCTGGGTATGTAAATTAGTTAATATGACCTTAATAAGGTACCAATAAATGTAATGCATGTTCTGTGTACTGACTTTTTTTTATATGCTATTCAACTTGAGTTGTCCATTCAATAAGAAATCGGAGAACCATTTCGGAATGAACTTACACAACAGCAACCAATGGAAAAATTTATCAAAAATAACTTCATATGTGGAACTGTCTATGTACACATCATATGCACCAAGGGCTTCATATTCTCTCAATCTATTTTTCATCACATGGACAACAACTCTACTTCCTGCAATGATCGTTATTTCCTTACATTCATAGCTACATTGCTACTGCTATTTCTAACAGTTTGCATTAGCAGGAAAAATCTCACTTTTCATGTTTCTAAATTCTTTCTTTATCCCTGAGACGATATAAGTTTTGTGACAGAAAGCTATCCTAATATTTTAATTTCCATTAAAATATATGGTTTATCTTTTTTATGTAAATTATTACAGGTTAATAGGGTGGTTGTGACGCAGCACACTATTACTTTTTTCTTCCATGGAATCCTACACAATGAACCTCATAGCACAGCCACTTTCTTTCCTTACATCTAAACAATGTCATTGAACACAAATGTTGACTCATTTGGTTGAGTATAAGGCACAACTAATCTACTTTCTTGTTATGTTCAACAACTTCATTATCAACAGTGTCTCAACCACTCCAACACACTCTGTGTTCCCTCCTATATAGAAGACATGCATTTGATTCCACATTCTCTCATAAAATTCATTACCATATAGAAGAATACCTATGAAACACTTGTAAACAAGATGGTTATGGGATCCTTTACTGCAGCTTCCCTTGCAATTTTGCTTGCCTGTGCAAATTTGGCCATAACTGTTGCAGCCACTGGGAAAGAACCTGTTATTGAGTTATACATGCACGACATTCTGGGGGGTAGTAACCCGACAGCTCGACCAGTGACCGGCTTGCTGGGAAGCATATACAGTGGTCAAATACCCTTTGCAACGCCAGTAGGATTCAACACCCCCCAAGGTGGGATTCCCATCCCCAATGCCAACGGTGCTAACCCCACTGTCAATGGAGTTTTTGGTATTCCACTAGGAACTGGATTGGCTGGTACTTCATTTGCACCAAACTCGGCTAACAACAACCAAAACAATGCCCAGCTGCAGTTAGGACCTGATGGACTGGGACTAAGCTTTGGTACAATTACTGTCATTGATGATATGCTGACCTCTCAACCTGAAGAGGGGTCCCAACTAGTTGGGAAGGCTCAAGGAGTGTATGTGGCAAGTTCAGCTGATGGGACTAGACAGATGATGGCTTTTACAGCCCTGTTTGAAGGAGGGGAATATGGTGATAGCTTGAACTTTTATGGCCTGTATAAGATAGGAAGCACCATGTCACGAATATCTGTACTAGGGGGGACAGGGAAGTTCAAGAATGCAAGGGGTTTTGCAGAACTGAGAGCTCTTATCCCACCAGGACAGATTTCCACTGATGGTGCAGAGACCTTGCTGAGGATCACTATCTATTTGAAATACTAAAACTGGGTGCTGTTTGATCAGTGATGACTGAGATTGGTCTTGTATATTGTCAGTTTGATACTTTGTTTGCATGATGTATTTGAAATTTTAGTTGTATTCCCAAGAAACCATATGCTGCTTTGCTTCTTTTTTTTCTTTACAGAAAATGATAGATTGTGGCGCTTTAAGTATTTCTGATCGGATTTTGATTTTTGAATACAAGCAGAAGCAATAATTGCCTGGCAGTTTACAAGTAAAACTATAAAATTAAGCAAATCAGTAATAAGCTGTCATTATGTTCTAAAAAAGCATTAGCTGTATGGTGTCAACATAAGCTGTAGAGAAAAAAGACAAAGCATGATGAAAGATAATCAAGAAAAATTCAAACAATGAAAATTTTTACTGCATATGAATCATGAAATGGAAGAAACGGTCACTTATTAGTTCATATGCATACACTCGTTAGGAGTTAAATCTGAACACAAAAACCTATACTTACACAATGATGACCATACTACTAAGAAAGGGGTGAAAAAGTGAGTTATTTAAAACTATATGAAGATTCTGTTGTTACTAAGTAGCTACCGGTGATTGTTGTCATAAATTATAGAGGGATCTCTACTGCACCATGTCATTGAATTAACAGTCCACATTCCTGTTCAATCAATGGACACCATAGATAGAAAATTATGACACAAGAATTTTATGATAATTACCAATTCGCAAGCAGGATCTTCATATTTTCAACACAGACTGGTGATATTAACTTGAGAATTCAAGGCAGCTTCATCAAGTCCATAGAGTGCATCGATCAAGTGCATTCGCAACGATGCTGGACCTTTGGCCATCTTCATTCCTAGCTCACCAGCGACACCAAATACTGCTAATGCTGACACTGTCGCATCCAAAGCATGGCTTTTGTCAACAGCAACAAAGGCAGCAATCAGTGCAGTGACTGAACACCCAGTTGCTGTTATTTTTTGCATCATGGCCACCCCATTGTGAGCACCAACAACTCGATTTCCATCCGTGACAATGTCAGTGGCTCCTGACACTGCAACTACGGCACCACTTGTCTGAGCTAAGAGCTTTGCTGCTTCAACTGCATCCATTGAGTCGTGAACACTGTCCGCACCCTGTACAATGGAGCTATATTACATAGTGTAATGACAAATTTTATCAGATTTAAGGGAGAGAACAAATTATAAATGTTTAGTTGAATATTCAGTGAGCCTCAAGCATCCTTTTTTTCTTTCATTTCTTGAAGATACATTGGACCAGTACATAACTCTTTTACATGCATTCTAACGTTTATTCCAAGAAAATCATTGGAAGAATAAGTAAAACATCAATTTAATCTACGAAATTGGTACCACCGATCAATCCCTAGACATTATTAACAATTAACAAAGTTGATTTACCCATAACTGAGTTATAAAAATTCAAGTACTATATTTCCATTTTTATACCATTAGGGAACAAAATTCACCAATGGGGCTAATGTTAAAGGGTATTAGATAATCTGAGACTACAGCCTATTAGAAATGCTGTGTGCACTAGTAAATTATCTCGTTCAGCCACAGCAGCACCTTACCCTCGTGATCCACTATAAATCTATATATAACCCAATTGTGGCTTCTAAACTCCAAAAATAATCACCCAGAACAAACAATCACGAACAAAACAAATCACACCAACCCTTTTCACCAGTTCCATTTTACATAAATCAAGAGGTTATTTGGAAGATTTTGAAAAAATATAAATTTTTAATTAAAATTACACACACACACACAATATATAATATTTGTAAAAATAAAAATAGAATATTATGTTTATGTTTACTTTTGTATACTTTTATAAATAATGAAAAAGTTTAATATGTTTGTTAATTCCAATGACAATGAGCCAACAAAACTTGTCAATTTTTTTCTTTCTTAAAAAAATTGAAAAATATAAAATAGAGTTTAATTTTCATGTACTATAGTGTAAAAAATTAACCATATCAACCAATAACAAATTATATAAATTATAAAAAACTACACATTAAAATTTATGATGAAAAATAGCTTATATGTCAATGATGCAAAACCATTATCATTAACTGCTTAAAATTCATATCAACGATAATGTTTATTGGCTAAAAGTGTAAACATAGGACTCGTAACCATAAAACTGTTTTACACTAATTACAGAATCTTTAACAAAACCATAAATATCCTTTTAAGATTCAACATCTTATTATTTTCTCATTAGAACAATTTACATGTAGAGTTTCTTAGAAATGAGTTTTATATTTTCTATAGGATCCGGTTGCTTATAAACATGGTCTCACTTTATTGTTTTTAATAAAATAATTGAATCGATATTTTAATTTAAAAAAATTAAGTACAAATAAAAATGTATGAATTACTTATCATCATGATATAGCACTCTATGAGAGTCTGTCGATAAATTGTTAAGGTTTAATATATGATGATAAAAAAGTGAGTGCCTTAAATGAATTACATTAGTTTAAATTGTTTTAATAGAGTATAAGATAAAATACCCAAATTGATACTAATCTACGGTCATTAAAATCATTTTTCTATTATAATTATGTTCAAGTGTGTTTAAGTATTGAGATAATAACACTAGCTCAATCACTATATTCAAACTATATTCAAGATATTATCATTTTGTTTTTGAAAAATCTCTCGATAAAGAAAAAAGATGATGTGTATAAACTATTGTTGACCTCAACTTGAACTACATTTAACATACCGAAACAAATTATTTACTATTTTTAATTATTTAAGTTGACATTATAATTTAGTTTGGAGACTTAACTTATTTTCGCCCCTTTTAAATAGGTTTACACTTTGATTTTTAAGTACATATATTTGTAATATTATCTCCTAATTGTGTATCATATTTTCAGGTACATATGTGTAATATTATCTTGTAATTGTGTATCATGTTTAGTGGAATAGGTGACTGTACTCTATTTATTTATAATAGGTATCTCAAACTAATCAAACCAAATCACTTAATAATACAATCAATATATGCAATAAATATGTGAAAGTTAGTGGAACAAAAAATGTTTAAATGACAGAAAAAATAAATTGTCGGATTCAGCTGAGTCGGTTAGGTCTAGTCCCTTCCACACCCGTGATCCTAAATGTGCACCCAAAGTCACAATTTAGTCCTTCAAATAAAGAAAATTCTAATTTAATTGTTAAGTTTGTAAAAAATTTATAAATTAATCTCTAAATATGATTTAGTGTCAATTAATCATTACTATTGATAGTTTAGAAATTAAATTGTTGGATTGATTGATTGATTACCTTGGAAGCATTGGCGTGCGGTTCCGCAGAAGCGAGTGCGATGATCTCAGAGGCGTTTCCCCTGACGACGGTGGGCCGGAGACGGAGCAGTTCCTGGCAGGCTTCGAAGCGGAAGGAGGAGGCAGAAGCGGCGACGGGGTCCAGGACCCAGGGCGTGCGGAGCGTATTGCAGATTTGGGCGGCGGCTTTCATGGCGGGAAGCCAGGAGGGGGTGAGAGTGCCAACGTTGACGCAGAGGGCGGCGGCGCGTGGGGTGAAGTCAGGGAGCTCCTGGACGGCGTGGATCATGGCGGGGGAGGCGCCGGCGGAGAGGAGGGTGTTGGCGACGATATCCATGGAGACGAAGTTGGTTATGCATTGGATGAGAGGGGATTGGGCGCGAAGCAGAGATAGAAGGTGCCATGCCTTGGAAGCCCACTGTGTTTGGTTTGAGTCCATAGAGAAGAAAGATCTAGAAGAAAAAGCAGAAGAAGAAGAAGAAGAAGAAGAAGAAGAAGAAGAAATAACTACATAACACAAACAACACAACAATATATTGAATTCACTAGAACACAAAGCGTCGTTTTCTTAACATTTTAAGAATGTTTAACATAAACACACCTTAATTAAAATTTAACTATTTTCAACTATGATTGAAATTGAGTAGAAATTGAATCTCAAAAACCCTACTTTTGCCTTCAATTTTTTTTTTCAGTTTTTTTTTGGACAAACAATTTTAGAAAAAGAAAAACGTAAAAAATGTTAATTTCTGAAAATGTATATATAAATTATTAAATTTAATTAGTTTACATTATTTAAAACATTTAAAATATTAAATATTTTTTTTAAATAAATACTGAATTAACCAATCCAAAATTTTAAATTGGATTTAGGATTGTATCTTGAATTATACAATCCAATTTGTAAATATAAAAATTATAATTTCGATCATACAATTTCTCAACTTTACTCCTTCGCCACCAAAAACAAAAATAAATAAATTACTCCATCAACAATAAATTGTTTGAAATAATGTACAAGTATTGAAATAATTTTTTGAAATAATTAGTCAATCTAGAACCTCAAACCAAATTTAAAAAGGAGGATACTTTTAGTATTTAAAAATTAGATGTACTTTTATTAGTATTTAAAAATTAGATATACTTTTATTAGTATTTCAAAATTAGATGAAGGTTTAGGGAGAATTTGCCATATATTTTGACAATGAGTTTATTTGAATAATTTTAAAAAAAAATATCTGAAAAACAATCGAAAGAAGGTAGGAGGTTAAATTAAATGATTTGGTTATTATCAAAAACATAACATGATATACGTTGCTCGAGAGATATTATACTTTTGAATGATAAAAAATTAATAAAAAAAATATTTTAAGCATTAATATGAAGATCAATTACAAAATTTATAAAATTAAATTACATATCCACTTAACACCATGAAGAGTGTTTACCAAAAAAACAACTTTTTGCTTCACTTTTAGTTTCTACAATGTAATCTACATTTTAGACATTTTTTTTCGTTTAAACTACTCTAATATATATATATATATATATATATATATATATATATATATATATATTATCTATCAAATATTAAATATACATAAAAAATTTTAAAAAAAAAAGTATAATAAAGAAAGAGAAGATAAAATAAAAAAGATGATTTAC
>Ga0123342_1000977_pt1 | contig 47919 bp, 20 predicted proteins | sample Turbeawhitnodule_FD_89960 | JGI IMG/M metagenome (GOLD analysis project Ga0123342, IMG submission 89960) | Root nodule microbial communities of legume samples collected from Mexico - Turtle bean Mexico white nodule | ecosystem: Host-associated > Plants > Roots > Nodule | place: Mexico: Nepantla...
AATTTATTATATATAATATGATTAATTATGTTATTTTTTATAATTTTGATTATATTTTATATTTAAATTATAATTTTATTTTAAATAAAAATAATAATAATTTAAATGTAAAATGAAAAGGTTGAGAAAGTAAATTACAATTAAAAAATATATATTATTTAGTGAATTGCAACTTTCTTCGCTATCCAGCGAATAAAGTTGAGCAAATTTTTTATTTTTATTTTCGTGTACTTTTGTCTTTATGTGTATTAATATTTGTGCTTTCTTCGAAAACAGTAAATTCTTTCATTTCTTCGCCCTGAACCAAACGCAGCCTAACTTTCTTTACACTTTCCATTCAAATAATTTCAAATCCACCCTCTTTTCCACCCACTAATGCAAACAAAGTATAAGTGTATGTATTTGTTAAGGATTGTAAAGGAGTAAGAAAATGCCATATTACTAGGATATAGCTTAACGTTGTGTTTGTTTCGGGCTTTTACTGTTACCGAGAAAAGAAATGCAAGACAAATCCTGTTCGTTTCTATCAATTTAAGCTGAATTAAGAGCGTGGAAAGGCGCAATATTTGTAAAATAGTTTTCATTCATGTATGCAAAGATCATCAAAGAAAGCCATGTAAGCATGACCAATTCTCGTTTTTGTCCTTAACAAAAAGACAAAGTGCAAGCCAGTATTTTCATGATTTATCAATGAATTTATTTTTTAACTTTTAAAATATAACCATTTTTTAAAGATAAATTTATATAATAATAATAATATAAATGTATTTATATAGTAACAGTACAGTAAAATAAATTAGTGATATAAATATAAAAACTATGAAATAATAGTAATGTATTTAAAATTTAAAATAGGAATAATATATAAAAAAGTAATAAAATCATAAATAATACTAGTAACTAAAATAAATTTTTAAAATAACAATAATAACAATAATAAATTACAAACAATAATAATTAAAATAAATTACATATTTAATAATAATTAAAATAAATTTATTAAATAATAATATTAACAATAATAAAAATTAATTTTAATTTTGATTTAATTTTATGAAAATATTTTTTATATGTATTTGTAAAATTTAAATTAATTAAAATTTACACAAAAATATCTCATACTTTATTATTTAAATATTTTTTTAAAGAAATGATAAATTTGTAAATTTATATTTTATATGTTTAAAAAAAATTAAAAAACCCCTACAACCATCCCATCACTCACAAATTCCAATAAACTTTCCTCACAAATCCACTCTATTATACCTTAATCCAAACAATCTCACTTTCTTTACATTTTCTTCTCAAATCACTTCAAATTCACTCTCTCAAATCCTCTCCTCAATCCAAACACACCCTAGAGTCGTAGGTGATGGACTTTCTATACTGAATTGTATGTACAGGCCTATGTATCCTGTAATATAATTAATTAATTAGGCTTCATCCCACTAGTTATGCATAATGCACTTTAAAAATAAAAATATTAAATATGTTATGATATTTAAAATACATATAAACTTAATAATCACATAAATTAAAATAAATATATAATAGAAATGAACGGAGTCTTCAAAGTTGAAAATTATTTTTGGACGGTGGTTGAGTACCAGGCAAATAGATGCGTTTATAAAATTATTTTAATTGAAGAAAAAAAAAGTATGATACAAACACCATCAGTTACACAATATTTTAGCGTGACTGCATCTGGTGACGCAACGTGTGCCAGTGATAGCCGAAGGTTTAGCCAGCGTGGACCATTTTTTCTTCAATGTTCTCTCTATCTCTTCTTTACCCAAATTGCCTGATTTATAAACCACACTTTTGCTTAAAAAATCAGAATCAAAATCAGAAAACAAGAAACGTATAGAAAAAGCTTCTCCGAAAGATTAGCAAAAAAGAGGGAGAAGAGAAGAGATTCACGTTCGCTCTTCCACTCACTTTCTTTCTCTTTCAGGTTTCTTCTTCTTAATTCTTTTTTCTCTTTCCAAGGCTTCAACTCATTATTTCTTTACATTGTTCGCTTTTCTGCGTTCCCTTTTCTGCTGTTATGCTCATTTTATTTAGTTTCTTTATTTATTCGTTGGCTATTTTTGCGATTAGAGTAATTGGTGTGTTTCTTTTTTCTTGAAGGCCATTTTTTCTTGACCATAAAGTTGCGATTTCATTGGTGTCGTTTTGCTCAAGATGGTGTCGTTTTCGGGAATATAGTAATTTGGGTCTGGGAATCTGGATTGAAGTTCTTTCTTCAGCATTGAATCTTTGGTTACATAGGTTGGTTACTTTGGAACACTATTCAATTCAATAATTGATTGGTCCCCTCGTTTTTGTGGAACTCAATTCAGTTAGGTTACTGAAAAATGGTTGAATCAATTGCCGCCACTTCGCTCCTTGGCCACCGTCCAATTTGTCGTGGAAATTTGGTCAGAGATGTTTCTGTTAAGCGCAAATCTTTGAATTCTTGCCGGCTGCCAGCAACCGACTTTCTTGGTGGTGGACGGATTGTGGTTTCTTTGACTTTGCCTAAATCTGATAAGCAAGATAGGTTTATGTTTTCATCAATTAAGGCCTTGGCTGTGGAGTTAACAAGAGAAGCACATGCTTATAGAGAAGAGAAATTGCCCAATAAAGATAATAACAGGATTGATAGTGGGTTTGATCAAAGGCCTGTTTCGTGGCCTCCGGCTAATAGAGCCGATAACCCCTCCCTTCGCAATCCGTTGCTCCGGCATGAGAGGATGGGGTGTGGTTGGTTGGGTGCTATATTTGAGTGGGAGGGTGTTCTTGTTGAGGACAATTCTGATTTAGAGAAGCAGGCTTGGCTGGCACTTTCCCAAGAAGAAGGCAAATCCTCCCCTCCTGCTTTTATCCTCAAGAGAATAGAAGGCATGAAGAATGAACAGGCGATTTCAGAAGTTTTGTGTTGGTCGAGGGATCCAGTGCAGTTAAGAAGAATGGCTAATAGAAAAGAAGAAATCTACCAAGCTTTGCAGGGTGGAATGTATAGGTTCATGTCTGGTTCCAAGGAGTTTGTTAGTGTTTTGATGCATTACAAGATACCAATGGCATTGGTTTCCACGCGTCCTAGAAAGGCTATTGAGTCTGCCATAGGGGAGATTGGGATTGAGGACAATTTCAGTGTCATCGTAGCAGCAGAGGATGTTCATAGGGGAAAGCCTGATCCTGAAATGTTTGTTTATGCTGCACAGCTTTTGAACTTAATACCTGAGAGGTGCATTGTGTTTGGAAACTCCAATCTAACCGTTGAGGCTGCACACGAAGCACGGATGAAATGTGTGGCTGTTGCTAGCAAACACCCTGTCTACGAGCTTGGGGCTGCAGACTTGGTTGTCAGGCACCTAGACGAGCTTTCTGTAGTTGATTTGAAGAATCTCGCAGACATTGAAATGACTGAATTTGGGTCTCCAGAACCTGAGGTGGAGATGGAGATGGAAAAAGATTATGAGCCATCATCCGTTGATGACATATTCTGGTAAATCCTATAAATGTACAGTTGATTGAACTTCATCTGATTGTTGATGATATTAGTTACAGGTTAGTTACTTGTGTATATGGTAAACAGAATAAATGGGGGGAAAATTATAAGTGATCTTGCATTGAACATTGATGTTTACTAATGAATTTTCTGTCATTCACGATATTATCTACTTCTCCTATCTACCTCTTCGAATAAATCTATAAGGACGGCATTGAAGTATACAAAGCACAAAATTTTTTAATCTTGACAAAGGGATAATGTTAATTAGATAGGGAGGATTGAAATTTTTGCCTCAAAGGGATTGAGATTTTTTTTCATAAGAGCACAAACATTTTAGTCAAATCAATTGAGAATTCATCAAAAGGTGAGTCTTACAATAGGCAAAGGCAAGGGGGTGTTACTTGTAAATGTTTCAACCCCTTGTACCCAATGACATGAAGGATGTGGGAATATGAAATTAGCACCCAAATTATACACTTTGTATTGTTTACTTGTTATTTGAAACTTGTCCCCTCACCAAATTTTTAAAGTAGCTTGTTATTTTTTTATCAAAGGAATAGAATGCTTGAAGGGGGACAACTTTTATTTTGGTATGTAGCTTGGGCTTGGTGATGCTAAAATAGTAAAATTTCTATTGTATGATTTGAGTTCTTTAGCAAAATATGAACCAGTTTTCTTTGAAGTCACTAATTATCTGTAAACCAGGTTACTATTACAATGAATGTGTTTCGTTTGATTTTTAAAAGAAATATATTTTTATCTTCTCGTAACAAAACCTTGATTAGTAAGTTATTAATTCTCTCAAATAATTGATTGATAAAAAATGTTCGTATTAACTTTAATAAGTTGCTTTAAAAAATCACATAAACTATCTAATTGGTGTAATAGCTATAACTAACCCCTTCCACTGTAATACTATTTTTTCATGTGCATGATTCGAAACGAAACACCTTTTGTTTTGGCACCTAAATTAACTTTGAAAAATATCTGGATTTGACTATCAAGTTTGTGTGTGAAGAAATATTTGTTCAAAAATATTAATTTTTAAAACTGAACTCCGTTTCTTCTGAAAATATTTTTTAATTTTTAGTCGGAAAATACTTTAGCTTTCACTTAAAAGCTAACAATAGCAGGAGTGTAATTATTTGTAATTCATTGATTGATATATTTCTAGTGTTGGTAAAGTGATAATGAGAATTTAAAGAAAAAAGCAATAATCAATTAATTAGATTTAAATATATGATTTTATTTTTAACGGACATGTAATCTTACCCCAACTAATTCACAAACAAATGTGTTTTGAAATAATTTTAGGGTTACCAAAATTAAATAATTGAGTTAAAAAAAATTAAAATATTGTATGTATCAGTTTTATCCTTAAATCCATCAACTTAGAGACAATTAACCACGGATATAACTACAAATTTTCTTGTTATAATAATATGGAATAGTTTTACAAAATGAACCATTAGCAAAAACATTAAAAAAAAAATATCAATGTCAGCATTTCCTTAAAAATCTAATAAAGATAATTTGAGACCTATATGCATGTTTAGTTTTTGGATTATGTAATTTGTAAGTTTTTTTTAGCTTTCACATTTCAAACACCTTTCTAGATTACATAATCGGAAAACTACTTTATAGGGTAGTACAAGAATATTAAAAAAGTATTTTTATGTTGTGTATGAGGTGGCAGAAGAAGAACCTAGGGTAGCACAAAAATATTAAAAAGGTATTTTTATGTTGTGTATGAGGTGGCAGAAGAACAACTATGGAGGTACAGGGAAAAACAGTCCAATATATATTTTGAGCCAGTTAGGGATTGTGTTGAAGTGGGCCAAGGCTTGGCCCACGACGCAGCAACAAACTTGATCTCTGGTTTTAAACATAAATTGAGTAATTCCCAGTTCTTAACTAGAAACATAGGGTTTATGTTGCAACTTTTTTACAATAACTGCTCAACTCTTCACTCAATCTGATGGTGAGTCTTCTTCGTCAATTTTACTTTCCAATTTTCTTATTCTTTGCATCACATTGTTTGTTTAAAACCTAATATTGTTTCACTTTCTTTTGGGGCTTTTGTATAAATAATTAAATGGTTCCTTGAATTTGAATTCCCCAATTTGGTTGTTTGTTTTTCTAACTACGCAAAAAAACGTGTGAGCACATGCTCATGAAATTGAAACCTAATTTTGAACCTAATTGTTATTCTGTTGTACTATTGTATACGTGGATTGAAAAGAAAGGAGAAATTGGAAGTGCAACTATATTTTCATTTTACAAGGAAAAAAAATGAAGTTAGATAATTACAATTTCATATACATGTGGATGTTTCAAAATGAATCATCATTTGTAGAAAGTGTGTTAGGCTAGTTATATTATTTTCCAACTCCTACTTAATTACGTAATTTTATTTTTTGCATTTAAATATTGGATATTTTATTCAATATATTATGTATTTTAGTGTAACATTTGTTATGTAGTATATCCACCATATGCATAAGTTGAAATGATGAAAGACACATTTATGGAGATTGACCATTCAAATACATATGTATATGACCATTGATAAAAAAAAATCTTATTGTTGTTTATATTCTTTTAAATCAAGTAAATAAACCATTCTCGTGGAGTGAATCAAATTGGGTTTAAAAATCCATGTCTTGCAATAAAGTAGATAAATTTGAGCTATTTTTTTAAAAAATTAATTCATAGTGAGTAAACTTGTGCAAGTTGAATGAACTCATTTTAAGACCCCTTATGGATTAAAAAAAAGTAAATTGTTCATTTTATTGATATTTCACATGTTTTTTTTGTCTCTTAATCAATAAGTTTTAAAAAATAAATAAAATCATAACAAAAACGCTAAACTTTAAAATAAACAATACATCAGTTACTATCTAACTCAAAAAATGTTTTGTCAGTGATTTTGGAGTTACAACCTTAATATCATTTATAGAGACATAAAATAAGGTTTTAAAGTACTTATATTTTGAGACACTATTTTGGTATAACAAAAAAATCTCATATCACTCTAAAGATAATAATCATTTATGCACATATTTTTTTTAGTAGTTAATTAAAACAATAATATATAAAGTGGATATTATAATAAAATTTTATTGTAAAATATATTAAATTTAATTTAATAATTTTAAAAAGGAATAATTAATCTCAAAAATGTTGATTGTGTTATCAATTCACAAATAATAGTTCATTGGTACATAAAGAATAACTAATCTCCAATAATTAATTCACAAAGAATAATTCATTGGTTCCAATTTTTTAATTGATTGTAAAAACTAAACAGTAAAGAAAATTTCATGATAATTGTGATAACAAGAATTGTTAATCAAGGATGGACTGTGTTATTATTATTATTATTTTTAACCGATTGTTCTAGTTTTTATCATTTTTAAATTGTGATGTGACAGTTATAAATATTTTAAAAAAACTTTAACATTACGAGTTTTTTTAGTTAATTATTATTTGATAGAATGTTTATTTTATTTCAAAGTGAATTTATCCCAATTTATGTCAGCACTTTGTTTTGTGCGATTATTACAACTTTCATTTGTTTTGTACAATATAAATCTTTATCAGTTATAAACGTTACAATGTATCCAGAACATGGACCTTTCATATTAAAATCTCCATTTTCATCATATTAAAATCTCTATGAGTGCAGTGAAAAAGTCTCAAATCACAATGTATTCATGATCATAGCTTCATTTTGCATATCAATTTTGTTATAGTGGTAAAATTTCATTACAGTGTGATATTCAAAATCTGAAATCAGTATCTCCATTTCAATTGATTTTGATATTCTGTGTAGTTACCCTACTAGAGGGTAGTGTACCTAAATTGGTGAAGAACTTGGAGCATTCGATAAATAAGAGAAGTGTAAGAGACTTTCCATTTTTAACAGGTTCCAGACAAATAGCAAGGTTCTTCATCTGGTTTCAGACACATAAACAAAATCCAAATTCTCGAGTCACAGTGGCGGTGGGTGTAGGAATGGGAAACCGACGCTTCACTCGGGTCGCAATCAGCGACGAGGAGGACGAAGCGCCTCCGCCTCCGAAGCAGCAAGCCACGGCCAGTGTTTCCGACGAGAACCGGTCGAAGCAGCAGCGCAAGAGGAAGAGGATGAAGCTCCAGGAAGAAGAGGAGGAAGAGGAGGAAGTGGAGAAAGAGAGCGAGAAGGAGAAAGAGGAAGACAAGAAGAAGAAGAGAAAGATCAGAGACAAGCAGGACGGAAGATCTAACGAAGAAGAGGAACCGCCGCAGGAAGACGCCAAGCCCATGGGCGAACCGGTTAGGGTTTCCGGAAAGGGGAGAGGCCGGAAAAAGCATTTCGATTCCTTCGAGTACGACGGAAACCAATACACGCTGGTAGTACCTTTTTCTCACTAGTAGGAATTTGAGGAAAATAATTTAGGCTGTTTGATTTGAACGTGTGATTTCGAATTCATTTTTGGGTTGCTAGGGCTTGCGATATGGAGAAAAGAGAAATATGTGTTTGATATATAACAGTGTCTATATATGAAGTAACGACTTGTGTTATATTTCTGCAACTTGAATCAAGTAACGACAACAGCACAGTAGTTGCTACCTGTCACTGCATTTCAACTGAAAAAAATAGTTAATACTTGATTCTAAATCAAATGGCAGTGTAATTGCATAATCTTTCCAAAGGCCCACATTTCCCATTTTCTAGCAACAGAGTGAGAACTGTAGTTTGACGTTTCAGCTATGCAGATGGCTTGTGCCTTGTTTTTTGAGGTTTATGTTTGATTTGTGAAGTGGGTTCTGAAGACATTCTAAGATAAGAAAGGTGTTGCATTATTGTGTTTTGACATCGCTTTTTTCTGCAGGAAGATCCTATACTTCTCACACCCGAGGACAAAGACCAAAAACCGTATGTGGCGATTATTAAGGTAAATTTCTTGTCAAATATATATATATATATATATATATATATATATATTCTTTAAGATAACAATATTTTTTGAATGTGTTTGGTTGGAACATTAAGATGGTATCTGCCTTGATATCATGTACTGGATTTTGGTGATCATCAGGGTATGTCACCATGCATTGGTGAAAATGTAATAAATTCTACCAGCAGTACATGAAATACAAATAACAATTTCCTGCTTATTAATAATGAATTTATATTTTTTGATACTTAATTTTATGTGTTTAATATAATATTTTACATTCCCATGTTGTTCCGTTATTGAAAATCCCGGCCGGGCTTGAGCTGGAGTTTGCGCATTATGTTACCCTTTTATTTTGAGTTTTGATGACTAGTTTGCCAATTTCTTTGTCATGTTGTATACATTGAATCTTGTTGTTGAGAAGTGGAGCTGCATTGATATTTTTTTTGGGTTTGGTAATCCCATTTATTTTTGTCCTCTGTCTTGTGGGATGGGAGAGGATGGTATTATTCCTTTCTTTTCTACAAAATGTAGTTATAAATCTTCTTTCTCTCTTCACCTTCTAATTCAGGTTTTTTTTTTTCAGGACATTACGCAATCCCTAAATGGCAGCATGATGGTCACAGGCCAGTGGTTCTATCGACCTGAAGAGGCTGAAAGAAAAGGTGGTGGCAGCTGGCAATCACGTGATACAAGGGAGCTGTTTTATAGTTTCCACCGTGATGATGTACCTGCAGAATCTGTTATGCATAAGTGTGTGGTGCATTTTGTTCCCATACACAAACAGCTTCCAAATCGTAAGCAGCATCCTGGGTTTATTGTGCAAAAGGTTTATGACACAGTAGAAAGGAAACTCTGGAAGCTAACTGATAAGGACTATGAGGACAATAAACAGCAAGAGATTGATGAGCTTGTTCAGAAAACCCTTCAACGTTTGGGGGAACTACTTGATATTGAGCCTGAAGAACCTGTTGCTGAACAGGAAGATCTGATGAAAAATAAAAGAATCTTAAGGAAAAAGAGCATTTCACCACTCGATGTTTCCAAAGAGGACGAAACATCTCGTAAGAGTGACCAATCTCTGAAACCTGAAACACCGGGGAGTTGTGCAAATAATGCTTCAGAACATTATCGTATATTAGTGGATTTGAATGCTCTAACTGGAGATACCCACCGTGACAAATGTTTGGAGAAGTTGCTTCAAAGTGTTCAATTCATGTTTAACTCTGATGACAGCATAAAGAAGGAAGACAAAGTAAATGACAATTCTGATGCAAACAACAATGGAAACAATGACAAAAGTTCAGAAGTAGCAAATGAATGTAAAGACCAGGCTCAACAGGTACACGGTGAATTGCTAAATTGTTGAGGTGGTGATTCCTTGTATATAATGATTTCAGCATTTACATCTTTTTTTTTTCACTCTACAGAGTTCCAAGTCTTTTGTCTGGCCAGATGTTGCTGTTCCAGCTGTTGTTGCTCTAGAAAAAGCATCACATGATACCTTTTCATCAGATTATCAGAAGTATAATCAAAAGCTACGGCAATTAGTGTTTAATCTCAAGGTTAGAAGCTTCTCTTCTGATATGGACTGTTAACTTGAAATGTTTATAAATGATGCACTTAAATGATTATAAAATATATATTGCTGCTACATTATTGGACTTTTTTTTTTTCTTGTATGGATATTTTTTATTATAGTATCTATTAAAAAATAATTTCTTAGATATTAGGATGTCTAATAGAATGTTGGCAATCTGTACTTGGTCATATATTCGTCATGTTATTACGGATGAATTATGGATTGTAATTTTGAAATTGGCAATTTGTTTAACTGCTTTATTCTTTTTCTTTTTGTAATTAACATATTTTCATATTTGTAATTCTGTCCTGTAGTTTTTTATGCATTAATAATTATTTCTGTTATGACGTTTTTTCCCCTGTTTTCAATTAGTTAAAGTTTAGTTTAGCAAGGTTATGTTTGGATTAGAAGGAGATGAAATCATAGTCCATTGTTTGGATTGTGGAAGAAAGGATATCATGGCATGGAACCCCAATAAAACTCTTTCCATCACTACTTACCTTCATTCCCCCCTCCCCGCCCAAATTTTGGGAGGTATGGGAGGAAAGTGGGATATTATGTATTTTTTTGTTTAATTATAAAATTCCATTGTTGCCCTACCAATGCATCTACTCCTCCTTTTATCCACACTGCTCAGCTGCTGCAAACTTCTTCTCTCCATTATCACAGCTCATCAGCACCCTGGATGTTTTAATATTCCTTTACTTTTACTTAAATCTCATGGGTCATATTTTATTTTTTTTACTTCATAATGATATGAAGTTGTAGTCTGAGAGCTTTGGGACCACAAATAATTATTTTTTGTTTTTTTATTACAAAATTTATTCCTTTTCTGTATAAGCCCACAAAATTTCATGCCCAAACTTTTTTTGGCTAGACATCATTTGCCATAAGTTTGACACTTTTGGGGGTTAATTTATGGAACAGTCCTGGAAGTTAGTTTCTGGAATGTAATAACACATTTTGGATATTAATTTTTAGAACACTTACTCATCACCAGAATAAATTTCAGAAATTTATTTCCTAAAACAGGGTATTTTGGAAAGATCCAAAAAACATGGAAGACGGATGCGTAAGTAAAAAGCAATTGCCTTCAACTAAAATGTATGTTGGAAAACTTCCTATAAGTAACTTCCTGTGATGAAAGGCCTAGGACTGAGCAGCAAGGAGATGGGCTTAGTAAGTGGAGGGATACTTACCTCCCTTCACTGTCTTCAAAAGTCGCAAGCTCACCTAAATACTAGTTAAGCAAGAGTGTGGTTTGGTTCTTGATGATTTTTATCCTTAAAATGACTTTTAAATGGTCATTACATATACTGATGCTTGGAAAAATGAAGTTAAAAGTCAAACTTTGTAACGTGTGATAATAATGTGAAAAACTGAATTGTAATCCTCAAACTACCTTTCTTTCCAAACTGTTATAAATAATTTATCCAGAAAACAAAAATATACTAAATTACTTATTTGTTCTGAGTAAAGGCATAGTGAATCTATTATGGGCACACTTTTGACTCTTGTGAGCTTACAAGAATTCCATTCAAACTTTGGTGATTGTTGTGTTCGAGCATGAAGGTTTAATTCAAGCAAAATAGAATAGCATGTAATGTGATAATTTAAAGTATGTATTCTTATAATGAAGAAATAAAAGAAAAAAATGGCTTGCCAAACAATAATTATATTTTCTTAATTACTAATGTGACATAATACAAGTATATAGAAGGAGAGGAAAAAGAGGGGTCAAAGAATAGAAGGGGCTAAGGGGCTAAAGAAATCAGGCGTGCTGGTGTTTGAAAGAAATATAAAACAATTGGCAAGAGGAAAAAGCGTAGGGGGAAAGAGAAGAGGAGCATGACAGATTGGACTTCTGGCATGAGGAGAATGGAGAGGGGGATATGAGGGTCATACATGAGAGATAAGTGAATGGGTATATGTAGAGGAGGAAACCAATATTGGGCAGAAAAAATTGAGAGGTTTATGGTTAGGCTGAGTGAAGAAGTTAGTTCTTCCTTGGGAAAGGGATTTTCCCGTTTTTACTTCATCTTGCATCTTTCAAGGAGCTCTTCTCCATCCTTTTCATCTTCATTTCCTACTTCTATACTGTAACAGATGATTCTCATTTGAGTGAACCAAATTCAATCTAAACATTAAATAATATCAATCTTTTCTCTACAGGTGCGGGTGCCTAACATAATGGCTATAAGTTCATTATAACTACCACTGCTTTATTGCTTTTTTTGGCTTGACATATTAGTATGAATATTTTCGTATATTATTTATTTCTGTACTGATAATAATTTGCTTATATTTTCTTTCTTCCTTTTGGCAGAACAATGCAATCCTAGCACGCCGTCTATTAAATGGAGAGTTGGAACCTTCTAAAATATTGAATATGACTCCCAATGAATTGAAGGTATTTCTTTCTTCTTTTTTTCTATTTTCCTTTGTTGAAACTTTTCTGTTGTATGCTCTTGTGATGAATTTATTTTGTATATTTTATTTTATTATTTTCTGAATTAAACCCAGCAGCTTCTTGTGATTCTTCTAGTCTTCAGCATATTATACCTATTTAACACATATCCTTGTCCTATAGAAAAAGCTGGGAATGATGACCTAAATAAACGTTTCTCAGGGACCAAATTGATTTGATAAAATATAATCTTATTCAGTGTCAGCAGTTCTTTTAAATAACTAATATATCTGTTATTTATTTAATTGTGCAATGATGGGCAAAATATGCTTTGGTCTACATTAAAGTCCTAAGTTAACTGGAAATTAACTTTTGATGTTCATGGTACCATGAACTTGTAAATTTTGGTCCCAGTTGTGTTTTTGTATGTGGTTACGACTTGTATGTGGATTCTGCTTTATAGGAAGTACATGATTTAGTAAAAAAGTTGTTGCTACATTCTAAAATAATTACAGTGTTTGATAAATTTAATTGAATGTCCTTTTAAAAGTATTGTTGGTTTTATAACAATGCTTGGAGGTGCGGATTCTGCTAATAGGTACAGGGAGTAAACAAGTAGTTGCTCCATTCTAAAATAATTCCACTGTTTGATAAATTTAATTGAATGTCCTTTTAAAGTATTGCTCGTTTTATACAATGTTTGGAGGTGTTTGAAGTCTCGAGTCTTCTTTTTAACCGGTACAGCAGATAAATCACCACTTGTTACAACTGACTCAATTTCTTAAAGCTTCTTTTGTAAAGATTATTCTGACTGATGATTATGGGACTTATTTGGTTCTTTACTGAATATTTGAATTCTAGGAGGGTATGACTGCTGAGGAAACAAACAAGAAAGAGCCCGATGAGTCACAACAAATGCAGGTTACTTTTATTTCATGCCACAATATTATAATTTGTTAAATTGTGTAGAGATATATGTTGACTGTTAGCTTTCCTCTATATGGGAAACAGATGACGGGTGCTCGATGCCGAAGATGCAGTGAGTGTAAGGTGGGCTTGAGGGATATAATCCACGCAGGACATGGTGATCGGTATCAGGTTTGCATGCAATGTTCAACTGAAATCTGAAATTCCAAAACCATCTCCTATGTTTTACATAGATTGATTGATTGTTACTCTGCTTGTGCAGCTGGAATGTATTGCCTGTGGTCATTCCTGGTTTGCCTCCCGAGATGAAGTGTCTGACCTGACTATAGATGCATCAGATTCAAAAAGAAGTGTAGGTACAGCGCCATGGGCCACTGCTAAATTTGAAGATGTTGAGAAGAAGCTGGTTAGTCCCCGTGAATCTGAAAAGAATGACATATTTAAGAAAACAAGTGAAGCATATATGCCAGTTTTTGATGCCCAGAAATCGTTTGGCAAGTCTAGGAAAGATGAAAACGTCCAAGCTTCAAAACAGGTTGACTAGTGACATTGACTGTCTATTCTTATGCCGTAGCTAGTTTTAGAATTTTTACGGTACTGATTATAGCAAAAGATTGTATATACTTCGCATTATATAGAGCCATCGGTTATCTGTACAGCTTAAGTACATGTAAATGCTTATGTAGGGTGGTTGTAGCCACCAATTTATCATAGTTATTGTCCTCAAATATCTTATTGGGTGTGTGATGATTCAGGTTCCTCATTATATAGTACCTTTGGACGTTGTTGGTAAACCCGAATCGACCCAATTGGTTCGACCAGATCTGATGGATAGACCGGTTTAGGATGATGTCTAGAGGAAATGTATTCGATCCAGATCGACTTAGTGGTCTTGTAAAAATTCCACAATTCATTATGGATTGGTGAATTTTAAAAAATATTTGAAACATATTTTTAATAATATATATATATATATATGTAATTATTTAAACTTAGTTTTTGAAGTTGTGTTGTTTATTTTGTTATGGACTTTGTGTAATTAAAGCTTTATTTTGGATACCAGTGATGTCATGAAAATTGAAGAATTTGTCAGATAACATACACACATATATATTAATATAGATGGGGTTTTCGGGTTATTTATGAACCAAATGTTTAAACTGAATGTTGTTTTTCTGGCACTTCCATAGAGTGAAAAATATTCTTTCATGTAGTTTTGTTGGAAGATTTCATTGAGTGATATAAAAAGTTTGTGTCTAGTATTTTAAATTACATAATTTAAAATAAAATTTTCACTTTCAAATTGATTAATGTGGAATTAATCCAGATTACTCAATCCATAACTTCGTTTTTTTTATCAGAGTTTTGATTCAAAGTTGTTGATCATTCTGGAATTAGTTTTGATATGAAAGTTAATTTGACAAAAGCAATTATTCTTATTTTCTTTACGTCCATCAGGCCTTGTGGCCTTCAAACATAGGTCGATCTAATAGATTGAAGATAAACCATATAAACCTCCCATGTAAACCTAATATTTAAGAATGTTTGAGTAATACCCACTGAGATTCCACTTTGTTTAGTGAGATTTTAGTTTCACAAAGCTACTTTGGAGGCCAAATTCCAAGATCTCGTAGTGCTTTATGGAGTAAGATTCATTATCCCTAAATACAATTCTTTTAGAGCTTATATATAGACCTCGAGATCATTATTGAAAATGATCTCATACTGAATTTTTTAACTTAAGACATTCTCTCAATACTTTTTGGTAGAACACTATCCAAATTCGATAGTCTGAGTTGAATGATTTTAAGATTCGCAGATGATGGATAAAATTGTTTGTGTTAAACACATAAACACATGTGTATCGGACACTGATACTCGTAGGATACGTATCGATGGAAGTGTCCAATTCAAAAAATATTTATTGGATTTCTATCTATTCTAGCACGGGTCTAACACAATTTTAAAAGAAGAAATACATTAATTTTCTAAAAAGTCATACTTATTGTATAAATTTTTATTATAATTATAAAAATAAGAAACAAATTCTTTTGAACCAGCAACGAAAAACATCTTTGTGTTAAAAAAACTGAAACATACTTAGTGCACATAAATTTTAATTTATAATTATATAATATATTGATCCGTATCATCATGTCTTACATTTTAGAAAGATATCTCAGTATCGTATCAATGTGTGCTACATAGGTTATTATTTTGTATCATAATGCACACCTAACACTTAATAAAATTAATACTTATCTTATTCTCACATTTTAATCACACTTTTATATTTTATACTGTCTTACTATATAATAACTATCAAATAAATTATTAAAAAATACCATTAAATAAATGTATTATATGTAAAACATATTATAACAACTGAAAACATAAATTAAATGTATTATATGAAAAATAAAAGTATTGAAGTGAATTAGACTCTATCTTTTTCTCATACATACTTTTTTTAAGTTAAAAGAAACTCTTTCATTCCTTAAAGCGTTTAAAGTAAATTTATTTGATTACATTTTTCTAATGATATACTAATTAATGTCTTTTAATTATTTAAAATAATGTTAAATACATTGCACTACCAAACCTTAAAAAAAACACATACATTGAGCATTCTTATAAAGGCTAAATAAACCCGCAAGCAAATTTAGGAAACCCATGAAGTGTTGTCCAATTTGTTCCAACAAAGGGTCAAGTCCAATTTGTTCCAACAAAGGGTCAAGTCTAATCTATTCCAACAAAGGGTCAAGGCTAATTTTGAGACTTTCCATGAAGTGTTTGCTCTCGTTAAATTCTAAGAAAAACATGAATTTCTTATGACAACATGAAATTGGAATGGTAAAAAAGCATGAAAAAAAAGGGTCCAAGATTCCGTGAGTTTGATGTGAGATATTGAATTAGGGTTATTCCCGGCCAATCCAATCACATGCAAAGACCCTTCCTTGTCTTTGACCACCTCACAACCCTATGCCATAAATAATAAATAAATAAAGCTTTTCCCCTTGTCCTTATTCATCTCACACTAATTTACACTTCTACCCTTTTTCTTGTTCCCATGCACCTATACTATTATAACTATTATTGATGTGACAATTTTTTTTACATGATGTCTAATATTTGTTAATATTGTAATTATTGTTAGTATGATAAATTTGGATTTTTTTATTAATTCGATAAAATTTTACCTTTTAATTATGAGAATGATTAAAATTTTAAAAAAAATATTGAAATAGATAAATCGCACTTAAAAAAAATTATAAAATACAAACACATTTTAAAAACAAAAAATAATTAGTTGTTATAGTGACTAAATTATAAACTATTTTAAAAACTAAAAAAAAATTAGTTTCTGAATTAGTTTTTATTATTTTTAAATAGTTTCTAAATTGGTATCTAATTAGCTAGCATGGTTTTGCTACCAAATTTAGAATTTATTTAACAATATTAGAAACTAATTTAAAAACAACAATTTTTTTTGTTTCTAAAATAATATCTAATTTAGTCATTATAGCAACTTATTTTTTATTTTTATTTTATTTCTAAAATTAGTTTGTATTTCATGATTTTCTTGTAGTGTCGTATTTAGATCATATGATTTTAGTGTATTTGAACAGATCTACTAAAACTAAGATCATGTTAATTAAATTTTAATAAAATCGAAACAAATGATATAATTTACCTATTTTAATAATTTTTGAAAAATTTACTTATTTTAATAATTAAGAAACAAAATTACATAAAAAAATCGGATAATTTCTTTTCTTAGAAGATGTGGAAAGCAACACAATCATCCATATATAGATAATCTTGATACCATATTGACCATATTTACTACAAAACACTTTAATCTGAGTTTTGGGGAAGCATCTTTCTACTCCTACTCAAGCAATTACTTGCCTTGCCCGATAGGAAATAGCAAGGGTATTATTGCCAATAAATTCAGCATAGCAAAACTGCAGATCTGATTCTCAATTCGACAAAAACAGATTAATGGTGTTTATTGCTCAATATCTTACTATTTATTATCATTGTAAATGCATGATTCACTCATTTAATTATTAGATAATTGTGGGATTCCGTTCTTGATAATTTAATGTTATATCTGCCTTTCCCGAAAACATAAGATAATGATATGTTTCAGAAAATCACTTAAAGGGAAACTCAAGGTGTCACTGTTACTGTGGTAAGACTGCATGAAATTCCAATGTGACCCTTCTCTTTGTGCACTGAATATTAAAGCCAAAGTTTGTTCCACAATGGTGTCATTTGTCATCTCACCAGGGCACTCTCGATTCTTTCTCGGGTTGCTCGCTTGCTTTGCTTGGATCACTTGTCCAGTGGGACACAAATGATATTAAATAGTAAACAAAGCCAAAAAATCAAACCAGCATGTTATGATGGTGCTTGAAGGGCATGGCTTTGTTTTAGTAGGGTCATCATGTGCATTAACGTTGTAGTAGTAAGTAGTATGGTGTGGTTTCTCTCTCTTGTTACTTACTTATTTATCTTGAATGTTCAGTGCTTCTCTCTCTTGCAAGTGTAGCTTCCTTACTGTTTCAAACCAAGCTTTTTGGCACCATTTGCCATGCTTTACTGCTCCTTCTGTTGTGTGGTGTGCTAGCTTGTGGTGATTGGACTGAGCTTGCCTCTTGCTTCTACAACCCACTTGTGCCTTTTGTGGATACCAATTTTGAGTCACAAAACAACACAATGACCCGGGACTTTTGACTCTTTAATCAAATGGGTCGGTTTCATGAGTTGTTCTCCTGCACCCTTTATGCTCAAGTTTAGAGATTTATGATTCTGCTTTGAAGCTGCTTATTGGGTTCTCTTTTTCTTCAGTTTACTTCTCCAAGGTCTATTCTAGTATGCCCTTTTCCCCCTTTTTATTTATTTTTAAAATTTTTCCCTCTTTCTTTGCATTTCTCCTTGTTATGGTTTGGTATCATAATCATTATGCCCTTTATTATTTTTAATCAAGTGTTTGTGCAACACTCATCTGTGTCACTTTACTCACATTTGGGTGTTATGGAGATCATACAGTGTTCTTTCCAGCTTTTTTCTTTTCCTTTTGCAATTATTTGGTACCCAACAGATCACAAGGCCTTTCTTTTTCGGTGCTTGGAATCAATATTGTTCTTTTTCATTATACTTATTTTTTATAATCTAACCAGAGCCAATTATTTTCTAGGGCACTGTTGAGACGTGGTTTTTACAATAATGGTTGTTTGCAAGGTCACAATTGTCATTGCAAAATAGCATGATTTATGAGAATGTAGACAAATGTTCTACAGTGTTTAGACTGTTTAATACCTCTTCTTAATTGCAATCAACAATTTGCTTTATGCAATATCATTTCCTGCTTCAATTGTTATTTTTCATCTCTTCAATTGAAATTTTTGGAGCCGAAGTCCTGTTGATTATTACAGCCGAAGTTTTGTAGTAATTTATATGCACTCCTTAATGGATGCTATGGGCATTTTTTTAAATCCTAGAAAAATTCCCTCAATGAAAGATCTCCCTTGCATTCCGGGTAATTGTAGACATCAGATTTAAATTTCGTTATATGATAGGTTCCATGATGCATTATGTTAACTTTGTCAAGTGGAGTTGGTTCTGTTTGAGTGTCTGTTGCATTGCTACAAACTAATATATGTTTTTTTTTCCTTAATAGTATTGCTGGTCTTTGGATTCATCAATGGGACAAGAGTTGGAGTTGGATCTTGATGACAAGTCTTCAGTGGGTCTGAGTCCCAATACTGTTCTTCCATCTCATCAATACTGTGTGAATGTGAAGAAGATATCTAAGAAAGGGAAACCCACTGGGAAAGATGAATTTTTTACTCTCAAGGAGGGCTTTGCTGAGATCAAATTTGCTCGCTTCCGCAGTTCTTCGTGTAAGAATCATCTCTCTAAACCTCATGGATTGGAAGGTAATATAGAAACCAGGCGCACTTCCATGTACCAGAGTTCAGAAGAAGTGAAAAACAAAAAGAAAATGGACACCGTGATAGAGGGAAGGAAAAAGATAGAAATTTCAAGGAGAAGTGACACCTCCTTTACAGGTAGCATTGTTGATTCTTTGTGTGGTTCAGATGATGAAGGTTCTGGGGTTAGATCTCCAAATAGCTTTATTGAAATTTGTATAAATTCAGATGTTAAAAATAAGAAATCTACCAAAGTACGAGGGAGAGATTCTATAAATTTGAAGTCCAGAAGTGACAAGGTTGCTGATTCTGTAATCAATGGCAATTGTTGTGTTGAAAAGGACACAGTGCACTCGCTTCAAAAGTCATTCTCGGCTAAGGCAGAAGTCTCTCACTTGCCATCTCCATTAGGAAGGGATTGTTCATCAAGCCCAAAAGTCCAATTCATACATGGCAGGAAAAGGCTGAATCATATAACAAAGTCAAAATCACTGAGAAGTCCAGTGAGTCAGATACCGGAGAGTAATGAGATGAAATCAAGTGAGAAAGCAAATATTGCAAGAAATAGGACTTATCAGAAGTCATTGCTAAATGACTTGTCCAAAACCGGAAAGCATTCTGATATTATTTCTGAGTTTATCAACAGAGAAATTCAGTATTCAGGTATAGCTTCTTCACCTGTTCACCTGCATGGCAATCTCAAGTTGGAAAATAAACATGGAGTGCCGTTTTTTGAGTTCAAGGTGAAGTGCCCTGAAGATGTGTTTGTGGCCAAGACATGGAGAACAGGTAATGCTTTCAACTGGGTATACACCTTTCATTCCATTGATAATAGAAAGAAGAGCAATGCTACTGGGTTGGGATACCTTGATTTTGACAAAGATTCATCAACAGTTGCACAGATGCTAGTTTCATGTAATTTATGTTCTGAACTAGAAGGAAAAGTATTTGACAACTCTATGCTGACAGAATTTGTATTATACGATTTTACACACTCAAGACAAAGTGTTTCGCGTGAGAAAAAGTCTTTCAGTGAACAAGATGCTTCTAAAACTCTTAAAGCTTCCCGTGTTGAAGGGAAGGAGGACGCTATGGGGTTGGATGAGAACCGTTCAGTCAAAAACAAACTTCAAGACAAATCTCTACCAAGCAATGTTGAATTTGATGATTTAAATTCTTTTCCTTGCTCGCCCACAGAATGTCATTCAAACCTTGAAATCGCTGCCATTGTCTTGCAAATTCCGTTTTACAAGAGAGAAAGTTTGAAGTACAAAAGAGGGGACATAATAAGTGGTAAAGAATATTCCAACATACGAGATCTATCTGCCGAAATAGATAGAAAGAGTTTTCATCACAGCAAAATCCAGGAACAGTTGAAGGTGGTAATACCAACTGGCAATCATGGTTTGCCAAATGCTGAAAACCGGGGACCCTCGTCGTTACTTCATCGACTGCGATATGGTGGAGGCTGTGACTGTGGTGGCTGGGACATGGCCTGTCCCCTTATTCTTTTAGGCAATCCAAGTATTCAATTTGCTGAGGACTTCCCACTTTTGGAGGAACATCAACCTTTGGAACTTTTTGTTCAGGTATAAGTTGAGTTTCACACAAACTGTTTCTTTGAACAGACTTGAAAATTGAATGTATATTAAATAGTAAAGGGAGACTTGGTGCTTGAGGTTCTCAAGTCCTACCTAATGAGAAGACTCGTGCATTTTTACATTCCAGTTCCGAGAATGGGTTCCACTTTCTTGTGTAGCTATTCATTGCACCAATCAGTTAGAAGATGGTGATTGGTTATGCAATAATTTTTCTGGCAGAATTTGAAAGAGTTCAGAAATAGCCAAAACTATTTTTTTATTGACAACAAATGGTCAAGGAAAATTTCTCTTCTTAGAGATGGGTTGCACCTATTTTTCAAAAATGCCGATCAAATCTCATGAACGCGCACTTCTGCAAATAGTCTTTTTATTCATTATTTTTAGAGATTCACTTCATCTTTTATTTTTTCACCCTCGTGGGATAAGGCTTGTCTATGGTTGTACTTTGCCTTTCTTATAGTTCCTGTGCAATTTTTCTCCCAACAAAATATATATACTTCAGAAAAGTTAACCCAATCCAGTGTACAGTGTAGTGTCCCAGTAGTTAGAAGATCCCTCGAATTATCTTGAAAAGTTAGAACTCTTTCTAGTTATTTGTTTAGCAGCCATTTGATATAAAGATAGAATGCATAAATACACGGGGTATATAAGAGAAAACAAAAATGTTATTAATAGTAGGATTGAACAATGAATTAATTCCATGAGACATGCATTTATATAGGATTTTGTTTGACACTTTCTTAGTACAGATTTATCTGCTTTCTTTAGTGTGACAGTTTTAACTTTCTTTTTTACGAGATTGTTATTGTTTTTTCTAATACATATCTGACCTTTTGGTGTACAGGGAGCAAAAGGAAGCAGTCCTACCTTCAGCATGAGAAGAATTGAAGAGGGGCATTATGCTGTTGATTTTCATGCACAATTATCTGCTTTACAAGCATTCTCAATTTCTGTTGCCATTTTGCATGGAACTTCGGCCTCCAGCAGTGGAGAGCATGAGAAAAACCAACAGTCATCTCAATGCAGTTCACTGAAAATGCTTCTTGAGGACGATGCACATTTTTTTTTCAAATCAGTCACAACAACTGAGAAGAAGAGTGGTTGCAAGAATCCAAAAGTAGTTCCTCGATCCTATGTGCTGAACCCACCCTTTTCTCCTATTGCACGCGTATAAAGAGTAGAACTGACCAAGCACATTTATAGTGTGTTTGAGTACGTGTTACTGACATGGTTTCTCACACCATGTTTCCCAACATGCTGCTATCTCTTTATATCAGCTTTAAGCCATTGCTGGTTGGGAAAGCACAGCATGTTGTGGTGTTGGAGATGAGCTGTGAAAATAGGTAACAAGTGTGTAGAGAATCTTAGTGAGGGTGTTTGCATCAATGTTGAGTTTTTTGTTACTAGGCACAATGCCTGCTTGCAGAATCTGTTTAGTACTGAGAGAAAGTGCAATGGGGATGATAGCACATTAGAGGTGTCAAAATCATTATTTGTAATAAGTTCTTTGGTTCCATTTAAGTAGGATACAAACCGAAAATTGTTCATATTGTGTGGGATAGTTAGAAGGGGGGAGGGGGATACTTTACATCCAGTAGGAGATAGCATAGCAATCCTTTCTTTCTTATTTTTGTATCTATTTTGATAAGATTCTGAAATTATATAAATGGTGGAAAGTGGATTGGAATAATTCAAGACTTGTTGGCCTCTCTCTTTTTGAGTATGAACTTATGAGGAAGCACTCATTAGTAATGATACTTGCTACTTGGCTAACCTTAATTTTTTTTTTTAAATAAATAGTTGTTTTTTTAATCACTGATACTTACTTCTATGTATAAATTATAGTACATAATTTGAAATGTGAGATTTTCATTCTTCTCACTCTCAATTAAATATTTTTAATATTGTGTGCTTTTCACATTATTTTTGGTAATTAGTAAAAAATAACATTTAATAATGTTAAATTTCTTTAATATTTATTTTTTTACTGTTCTCAACTTAATTGTTCATCTCTTCCAATATATATATGTTTATCTAAAACTTTAAATTGAATTTCAACATTTAAAAATAAAAATAAAAATGTAGGATAGGAGAAGGAAAAATCCAAATTGTATGAGTCAAATTCTACAATCTGAACTCAAATTGTATAGTTTAGAAAAACATTTCAAATTATAAAATTCATAATACAATTTTAGATTACATAGTCAAAAATACATTTCTAGATTACATATATTTCAGATTCTGTAATCCATAATAAATTTTCGATTGTATGATTTATTCATTTAGAATTGTGTAATTCGAAAATGATTATAAGACAAAAACAAGAGGCTGGAATTGGAGGGTTGCCATCATGATAATAAAATTGAGCTTGTATAGTGTAATTTTATTGAAAATTTCAAGTTATAATTATTTAGAAAATTAACAGAACAATTTATGCCATAAATGATTTATAGGTATGTCGTGATAGATAAGCTCCTTTAAAGTTAAAGCAGCTTCTCTGGAAGAATATTAAAATTGTTCACATTCAAGGAAACGAGAAATTGAATACATGACTGGTTTATATTCAAGATCAAAAAGTAGAAACACATCTAGTAAATTGGAAGATATGTATGATGACACTACAGAAGAATTGTATATTCTTCAAATATACAGTTTATGAAACAGCTATACTGCTTGTAGCACAATTAGACATTTTTTACACTATCTAGTAACCAAGAATACAAACTATCAACACTTTCCTAGTTTTCTCTCTCTCTAACATCTCTGCCATTGGCCTGAATGCATAAATCAGTGAATTGTGATGCTTCCAGAGAAAATGCCCTCTTGAAAAATTCATATGAAGCAAAAAACAGTGATCCTTGCGTCATGTACATAATCAACCGTGGAATCAACCCCCTGATGACAGCCATACAAATCACACAAAAAAATGTCATAGTGCAATTTGCATTTGAATAGAGATCCCATGAAGGTAAATCAGGGGCTGCTATCAGGTGTTTTCTTCTGAACTAAATGATAGTGGCAAGACACAAAATATTACCTGTACAAGCCCTTCAAACCTTCACCCTTACTAATTTTGTAAAGGGCATGGAGCACACTATCGTATTGGTTTGCAGAACCAGGAATCTGTAGTACACTCACTTTCATCAGAATCACGAATTAACAGTATAATGATATTCGTCGACCAAGAAAAAAGAATAACACATATTATACTTTTTAAAATAAAAAAAATTGAAGTTAAATTAAGATTAAGGATAACATGATAAACAATATCAACCTAGAGTTAAGAAAGGTTGTCTTCAGCAACTCATTAGATCGTTATACCAGATTCTGCTTCAGTAGTACCAATAAGTATTTGTACAATTGAATTGAAGGTTTTGCATATAACAAACCTGTGTCTGTAATCTAGTCTTGATCACATCAAAAGGAGTTGTGAATAAAGCAGCAGTAGATCCAGCTAATCCTCCACATACTAACTACAGAAATTTATAAAATCACCCTAGTCACATTCATCAGTGAGACAAAAAAATGATGGTCAAGAGCAAGGAACAAACATTAACTCACAGTTTGAAACGTGTTAGGTTGAACACTTGATGGCATCACTTCCTTCAAACTTTCATATGTGTAAAACTACAATTGGTCACAGGAAATAGCAATAAATAAAACCATGGTTTCTGAAGAACTTGGAAAACCAATCATAAAAGACAAAGTAATATTAGCAGAGGGGACTTGAGAAGAAAACGTCAATAATCACAACCATCCTTGTAGAAAGAAATGAAAATCCTCATGGGAATAATGAATCTTAAGTAGCAGGGTCAAAGTTGAGAGCCAACAAGGAGAATAATGAATTTTCAGTAAGGGCTTTTGGACATTCGCTACCAACACCTCAATGCAAACAACCCCCTCCTCCTCCATGGTGGTGATAAGAAAACTGTTTGTATCAGCTTCTTCTATCAATGTGCATCAGATATAAAACACCTACTGACCTTGATAATTGAATGTGGAACATTCCGGCATAGTACAGCTCTCCAACCTGCATATAGGGAGGTAAAACCACCATTTCTGATAATTCCAACCAATACATCCCTGCACAGATATACTCATAAGACCCAGTAAAGTAAAATGAACACACGTCTTACATGGGAAAAGTTCCGGTTAAAGTTTGAATCCATGAGCATACGCACAGACATAGCAAGCATCTCTCAACATGACAGAAATATTTGAAATGGCCAAATTACACATATAAAGCAGATACTGAAATGTACAATGAATAGATGCAATTCACAACAAAAGCATAAAGACAAGGCATACTCAAAGCAAGCAGTTCTATGTCAAGAAAGGTGATGATGATCCCAAAAACTGAGGCATACCAACAGTTGCGATACTGAGAACGAACTTGCATCTGCTGCTTTATTCGCTCACTAGGAGTAAAAATGAAAGATGTGGCAATGCTTGCACAACCACCTCCTATGCAATGGGCAAAAGAATAATACTCCTGCAGAAAAAAGATGACCTCATTTATGCCAATAAACATTAAAATAATAGAAAGACTCATCGATGTTTACTGCTGATAAATTTATAAGGGACTACAGGAATCATTTGATTGCTACACATTCAATATTTATAATCAAAGGAAAATAAGCAAACATGAAGAAATCTGAAAAATTCCTAACTACAAGGTTCACTACTTACAAGTAACTAATAAGATCTTTTACAAGTTTAACTAGCAGTTTCTTCCACCTAGATGGTATCACGTGTAGAAATAAGGGAATCAAGAAAAAGCAAAGCACAAGACATCAAGGTTAACCTACTCTGAACAACTCCACTCAAATGAGTAGAATATAGAGAAAGATGAGCTACCTTTGGAAGATAAGGAAGCAAAGCTGCTTTAACTGATTCATAGGAGAAGGTATAAACAGCAGAAATTGGAGCTGAAGATGCAACATTTGTGGCAATTCCACGATATAGTCCAAACAAACCTGAAATTAGTCAATCATCTCTGTGAAGAAGCCATCTAGTGGGAGATTTAATTCAAGAGGGAAAGTTAATTTAAATGAAATGAGACAGCATATAAGCTACACAGATACGTAGAAAGAAATGAATTCTCTTATGAACCAACCTCTATCAGAAACAATTGATTTGCCAATGTAAAAAATGGACCGGTGTTCAGCACGGCATGATTGGATAACTGTCTTAATTGTGTCAACAGGATGCAGACAAAGGCTGACACATACACCAGCTAACGCCCCAGAAAAAGCATGTTCTTGCTTGGCTTTGGAATTACAAGGCTTCAGATGGGTTGCAGAGAAAGTATGAAGCTTAGGTTCATCATTAGTTATATCCAACAAATGCCTTCTTTGGACTTCCAGAGATTCATTGTCATCAATGTCATGTTGGCACTGCTCAGAAGCACTGGTACATGAAGCTAAACAGTTAATATGACTGTCCACATCTATACTGGAAGAAAGTTTCTGACAAGCACCAACATCTGCCTGAGCATCGGGTACAGCTTGCAGAAAATAGTCTGAACACAGAGGGCTAATTATTCTTGTGTTGTTCAGAATTGCAGCATTGGATAATGATTGACTTTGGTGCGTGATTGAATCATGACTGCACACATCCCTCTCCTTGTTAGCCAATGCAGGGTTGCTTGTATCTAAGGAAATGCAACTGCCAGCAACTGAGGAATTAGTTTCCAGGTTCTCAGGCTGGGTAACATTCACTAGACAATTTAGCATCTTAATAGCATTTCTACCTGCCCACCAATATACATTTCCAGATTTAAATGACATTTCCTCCTCCCTCGCAAATTCCATTTTTTTACAATCTTTATTTGTTATTTTATCACTAGCCTTTGAAAACCTCTGGAATAAAGAATGGATATAATCTTGACTTTCATCAGGAGATTCAAATGCTAGTATCTTCTGCATCACCTTAGGGAAATCCAATCTTTCCCGCACAATCTTTGCAGCACCCGCGGTAAGAGGGTAGAATTTAGTGCCATTTGAAGTATATACCAGGTCATTCTTTCTCTCTTCAATGTTATCCAGAATTTTCTCTTTTGAGAATCCATTATCATCCTGATTCAAATTTTCCTTTGGGAGTAAAACCGAAAGTGATTGACTTGCAGAATCGCATACCTGACCTATTGCAGAGATGAGCTGAGCTGTGCTCAGTATATGAGGGGACTTTGGTTGACAACTTCCATACCGTTGCTTATTTTCGTTGTTGGAAAGAGAAGGCGAATGATCTACACGGGAAAGATCAGTCTCAAAGGACACTCCTCCATGTTGAATCCGCCAATATTTTATTGACTGTTGATCATTTTTGGGCGATTTATTGCATCCAGACATATTTCCAAAATCCTTTGTCTCCTTCTAGAATCAGATAGCCCAAAAATGACTGGACAGAAAGGACCTGAGAATGAAACTACATTAACTATCAACAAACTATGTTAACAGTCAAATCTCAATAACACCATGAATTGCAAACTACATTAACTGTCACATGTCAAAATTACATCAACACTTAATTTCTCAGTCAGGCAATCCCTCACTTAATCCAAAAAAGACAAGTATTGTAATTTCAGAACCCATGACTAAGGATTGACTGAAGAAGTTCCAATTTTGAACATTCCCCACTTCTTGTTTCTTGTAAATTTCATAACATGAACCTTGTTGGTCAAGCTTATGAGTTATGATTATAATACACATATGGAACATGAGAGAGAATTTGAAAAACAATAAACAGCCGTCCTTTTACCTGTTAAACTTTTGTTATCATTTGTGTGAGAATATAAAAATTAGGAGAATGGCACCCGAATCAAAAGTGAGAACGTCAATTGAGCTCATTGAATGAGGAACTCTGCAGAAAAAAAAATGGCAACAAATTAATTTATAGCAAAAAATAAGAGAGAGATATGAAAGTTGAAAAAAGTGAAACCTTGATGATGAAAGCGATGGTGGACCATAAGTAGAAGAATCCCTGAAATTCATTTTTCGGAAGAAAGGGTTTAAGAAGCCGAAGCTGAAGAATTTAAGGTTACGCCCATTTTGATTTCGGCGCAGCATTTTTGTTTCTCTTCTCTTTTTCACTCTCTTCGCTTGCACTTTCTTTTCACCACCACCTCCTTCTTCTTTTTTTTACTGCCATTTTTTATTAGTAATTTTAATTTTCACAAAACATTTATTATCAATATTGTTCTTTAGTGACATTTATTACACTTCAAAAAGGTCAACTTTTATTTTTAATGAAAAAAATATTTGAAAAGGAACAATATTTTATCAAAAGAAGTAAAAACAAATTATTTTATCAAAAGGTTTTAATCACTAACTCTCCTAGAATTATAGTTATAAATTTGAGTAAGTTGTAAGTGTATTTGAAATCACAGATTAAATAAAAGTGTTTTAGTTTAAATTATATAAACTAAAAGATTTCCTAATTTGTTTCAACATTAACCTTAAGAATTAGAGTTAAACTGTCATAATATCTCATGGACCATAACCCTACAAAATTTATTGATTAAAACATTATTGATTCACTTTAAAAAATCAGTAAATTTAAAATAACAATTTTAATTAGATGGGAATTCTAGTGCTATATTAGATTCACAACCAACTATACCCACCCAGACAACTTTATCATGTGTTGAGCTTTGATTTGGTATTTTTTTAAATTATCTTTTTAGTTTCAAACTTGTATTATGATTGTTTTTTTTTTATCAGGTCAAATGGTGCGTTGGGGTTAATGTATTAAATAAATAAATATAAAAAGAAAAAAAAATTATTTATAAACCTTTTACGTATGTTTGGATCAATTTGAAAAAAATAAGAAAAATGAAGAGTTTTCATAATTTAAAATTAACTAGTTCTTTTAAAAAAAATATTTTTTTCTTCATAAATTAAATCTAGTTTATACACAAGTAAAAAATAAAATATAGAAAAGTTGTATAAAAAAATTCTATAAACTAATTTTAAGTTATAGGAATAATTTTTATTTTTATTTTACTTTTGTTAGAAGTTATTGGCTGGACAAATTTGTTCAAATAATTATATTGACATTTTACTAACTCAAAAAGGTTATCAAGAGTGTTTTGATTGGTTGTTTAGGACTAAACTTGTAAAAAAGATTTTATTCATAATACATGGTCATTAGACTCAATAAAAAAATTATATATATTAACCATAAAATACTTATAAATAAATAACAGTACTTTATAAACCATTTAAATACCTCAATTTTAGAATTTTAGAAATGTAAAATAAATTTGATTTTGACTAGTCAAGCCTTTGCTTGAGAGTTCTGGATTCCAGTTAGTTACTATTTGTTCAATCCTGCATTCCAAAAAAACTCATTTAAGAGACAAAATTTTAAGAATGGTAATATTAAAAATAGAATTTACAAAAAATAGACAATCTTTAAAAAAATCATGAATATAAATATGTTGGGCTAAGGTATACTACTTCAAAAAGTAGAATTCGTAATTTAATAAAATTTAACTTTAATTTTTAAAATTCATTTTTTTCTCATCTAAAATCGTACTTCGACTTTATTTCACTTTCATTTTTTAGATTTTAGTATGAAGTCGTGATATTTTTTAATTTTTAGTTTAAAGTCACAACTTACTAGCTTATCTTCTATTTATTTTAATTTTTTCTATTTTGAAATTAAAACAATATAGTTCTTATTTTCTTTCAATTTTTATCTTCAATGGAAGAATATTTTTATCAGTTTTATACAGTGTTGTGTAGCATATCAGCCTACAGTGGAGATCCTAAAGAAGATATTTTGTGGTTGAAGTGGAGTTTGGGATTGATGACTCTCTTAATGGTGAAACAGTAGGTCCATTCTACTTATAAACATATGATGATGATGATTATAATATAACTCAAGATTCTTATGGTGGGGACACGATCACATCAGCTTCGATGCAATACCTGGTTATATTTATTATGCTAGTAGTTACTATCCTTCATATATCACACTAAGTCACTCACTTACAAACACACTTCATTAAAAAAAATAGAAAACATGTAAAAATGCACTTACTATGAAGCACGATTTAAGTGAAGAGCACTGAAAAGCACTACTTTTAAGTGGAGAACAACTTTAAATCCTATATGAAGTTGTGCTTCTCACCACTTATCCATGCCTGTAATTTTTTAAAAAAATTCTCCATTTCCATCATTATTGAAAATTTGCCCATTTAAAACATCTTTATCTCCAAGAATGAATTACAAAGATGAAAAAATTATTCAAATAGCACTTTATGCATTCATAATGCATAAAGGTAACAAACAAATTCAAAATCACAAAAATAAAATAAAGATAAATTACTATATTATATAAAAATATAAGCCACCAAATAACTTAGTGAATATCATAAACACATACAGCATTACACTGATCTATATTTAATTAAAAACTATTCTAGATAAATAAAAATAAGAAACACAATATAAAATAATTTACTATATTAGTTTTACATCTCCAGTTTTGAACTAGTTCCACTAGTTCCCACTATTTGATAGTCAGTTTATTTTTTTTAAGCAAAAGGGCCAAACACAAAAATTGTCTAAATTGTGATTCAATTTTAACCATTCGAGCTAGTGGTTAAAATGAAATGTTTTAATGCTTGATGAACTTGTCACATTTCCCAACTTCTGCTACATATACAACATCACAGATAACATACTGAATGAGAAGGTGTAAATACAGCAGATTCAGTGACATGGCAAAAAAAGGCCATGATGTTTTTTTACATACAAACTGATTACAAGCTAGAGTTTGCAAATCGCCTCATTCAATAACAGATTGAAGCTGCTGAAATGAGCTGAACCTTGAGCCCTGAGTGCAGTGTAATTAGAATGAGCACCTAACATAAATAAAAATTTTCTATAACTATGTTATAAATAAGCACTCTACAGCATCCAAGACGCATCCTAACTATTGCCAACGTTTAAGTGACTTCGAGCAAGAAGAGCTACTGGCAGTGGGTTTTATAACACCTACATGTAATACAGGAAATAAGAAGCAGCACAACCAAGGGAGATTGGGTAGATCAATTTAAATAGGAAGAGAAGTGAGAGTAAAATATTAGACATAACAGAATAAAAGGGTAGGTTAATTGAATATACATACTTGAAGGAGCCTTCAAGGAGGTTTTGCTCAATGATAGCCTAGAAGGTCTTGTCCGCATTTTTTGTGAGACTTGAGCAGCTTTGGGAATTTTGGATGGCATAATTGGCCTGCATTCAATCAAACAAATTGAGATCGGGTCCAATTTAAATAGGATTGGTAACAGCTCTTATGCAAGTAACTTGAATTTGAAATGAGGCTTCTCTTCTTCCCACCCATGTTTTCCTTTTTGAACCTCCATACTTCTAAATTTTTTTATTTTGCCATCATCTTTATTTTAGATCTCTGGAATTCTAAAATATATTCTTTTCCAGAATGTCTTATATGGAATATATAAATAATTTTTATTTAGATAATTCTGGCATGTACATTCTAAATTGCCTTTCACAACAATTCCAAAAGATGTTTGATCCTATTCTAAAATGCATAACTAAAATTGTTTGACACTTTTCCAGATTATGCATTCTGAGACATCCTTATTTGTTATTTAGAATGTGTAATACAGAAGTTTTTAAATACATTCTTGATAGTATGTTTCGGAATGATCAAGGATTTCAAAAGGGTATTTGTTCATCAAATCTATTTATGCACCCCTTGAAATGAAAGTGCATACATTGTAGACCAATCATTGTTGTATTATTCCATACCATTCCATATTAGGATAGAATATGTATTAAATTTTACAGAGGGATGAGAGAACTGACTTTTCTGTGCTTTCAGCTGGAAAGTTGATGATTGTGTTGTTGTTCTTCCCTGGTGTCGCTTCAGCTGCCTTCTCGAGTTCAGGAAAAAGAGTATACTCCACAATACTGCTGATTGAACCTTCGGTTTCGGTTCCCATTGAAAGACCACCATCAGATATGTCACTTAATCTCTCCTCCGAATCTGCATCTCCAAATCTTAATAGGTCAGTGTCCTCATTGAAATTTTGACTGATATCATCTCTGGCTAATTTCAACCGAAGGGAACTAGGCTTGTTCCTGAAATCATCCATTGATTGATGAGAACCAGCTTCAGAATGCTTATCACTATATTCTGAGCAGTTATCCATGTCAGAAGCTGCCTTTCCATTGACTTTAAAGCTCCTTACTCCTGGTCTCGTGCTATTTTGAGGAGTCCCTATGGAGCGTCTCCTTGGAGATGTTGACCCGTGTCTAACTGAGATCATGCCATGCTTTGCACCATTTTGATTTGCTTTGAGCAACTGTAACTGCTCAATCTCTTCATCCTTCCTTCCAATAACATCCTTGAGAGATGCCATCTGCAAGAATAATACACAAAGTCAGTGTGGATTTTATAAAGCAGCTTAAGCTACACGACAAGTGATAACCTGAATGACGATGGGTCACAAGTCTAAAAACAAACTAATAACTAAAATCCAAACTCCTAACATCTGTACTTTGCGGATAAGGTGACATTGACTTCATTTCCATCAACTAAGCTATGTAAAATGCAATAGAAAATAGAAAAAACCTGCTCCATAAGTTCTCTCACATCCCTTCCCTCTTTGTTGCTACGAGCTGCGCCTAACTCAACGCCAGAAACCCTTTCAGCAAACTTCAAGGTGCTTACAGTTTCAGAATACGAAGCAACATCAGGATTAAGCTGTACAAACATAAGGGTTTTTGCTTGACCGCCTATAAAATAAAAGGGGCAAAGCTATTGCAATTCAGCAAGCCATGACCATAATATGCTTAGATCAACTCAAACAAATGAAACTGAACATAACAAAACTGTAAGTTACTGCCAATAATGGCAACATTTACCTAAGGAACTCTGAAGAAGTTGGGTCAATTTACTATTTCTATATGGCACATGTGAACTCTTTTGTGATAGAGCAAATATCACATCTCCAAGTGCAGATAGCGATTTATTTATATGTTGAGCCTCCTTAAGCCTATCTCCAGTTGCTTCAGAACGATCCACTCTTTCACTTCCTGCAAGATCTACAAGATGCAGACATCCACGCAACAGTGTGTTGGTCTTCAAATCCGTTCCTCGGACATGAACAGATAGAACACTATCATGTGATGTCAAAATAAAATGAGTTTTGTGTCTTCACAATTGGAAAATCGATAATAAAGAAAATCTCAAAACTGTGATTACCTGTGTGATCGACTACTTCTTTCATTCAAGGCTGTTGCACTAGTCGCTCGATTCATCAACCCAGTATTCATCAACTCAAGGACATCAGCCATTGAATTTACAGAATGCATACTTGCATCAGGAACAGCCAACCCATTTGGTTGGGCAGTATTCCAAATCCCAAGTGTGTGCAAGTCAAGGAAACAATACTTGATATAGTTTTCCTTCAAATGAAGTAAAAGTAGATGGATGGTAAAATTGTTATGTTTAAACATAACGACAGTCGTAGATGATAGAAAACATACATGCATGAAGTAAATAAACGAATAATATAAGTATGACAACGCGTGAATAAGAATGCAAGCTTAATTATAAATATAGAGTAATGTAACTAATAATAGAAAGGAAAGCCCAGTGCACAAGAGTCCGACTATTGTGGTGAGTCTGGCAATATACAATAGACAAAAGAAAAGGATATCTCTTTTGAGGACCATTGCTTGATAGTAAATCACGAACTTGTTCGTTATAAATTTCAACCATTTGAACTCCAACTTCATAAACAATGGAGCTTCTCCTACTCTGGGAGATATGGAAAAGATCATAAAGTGCCCGATAGTTGACTCCCCAATCTGATTTTGATGATAGGCCAGGTCCGCTCTAGTAGAAAAGCAACTGCTGAGTAAAGTAGCTAGACATGACATAAATAAAGTATTAAACAAATTTAATTCATACCATTGTATATGTCTTTCCTGAGCCAGTTTGACCATAAGCAAATATACAAACATTGTACCCATCAAGAACAGATCGAATCAGTGGTTGAGTGTCCTTGAATACTTCCTCTACAAAGAAAAATTGATGTATAAGTTGAACATTGCTATCAATTTCAACGATAGGAAACTAGTAGTAATAATAATCATGAAATAGAAATGAAAAAATACAGTACCTTGACTTGTTGCTTGACCAAAAACCTTGTTAAATTTAAAAAGTTTACGATTTTCTTTTCCTTGTTTAAGAGGATTGCTAACAACTAGTTCTCCATCATCGCCAACAAACTCAATTGTTGTATGGCTTTGATTTTGCCCTGGAAGAAATGGTCTAATACGACAATAGACCCTTATATTACCTATCCAAAAAAAATCAGGTCATCAATCAAACAGGGGCTTACAAATTCACAAGTTTAAAATATAAGCACCATGTAATACAGACCTTTCAAATCTTGAACTTCATTATACAATTTCCTATTTTCGGCTAGAACTACGTGATAATTTTCAGCAGCCTCAGCTAGACCTTTCAGCTTGATTCCTACATATACACATCTTGTAAGTTGTAAATACGTCTAATCCATTATAAGAACTATCAACAATAAATCATGAAAAGTTTTAAATATTGGACCCTACCGAAGTACTTGAATTCCTCTAAGTAGCTTCTTTTTGTTTTTATTACATCATCTTTGACAGACTTCATGGATGTTCTCAGCTCCTATAAAGCATCAAATTATATGGTATAGCACAAGAAGAAAAAATTCACGACTGTAGAGAAAAAAGCAATACAAAGAAGCAAACCTGGAAAGCTCCAGATTGGAAATTTACGATAGTTTGATAGTTATGTTCTTTATTCTTCCAATTCAAAAATCTGGATTCTGAAAATGCCTCTAATTCCTTCACTTGCTTTCTTGCATCTGCAAGATGAAACTTAAGTTCCTCTATCCTTTTTTCATATTCAGTTTTAGATTCAGCGGCGAGCAATTCTAACTCTGAAACATGTTTTTCATGTGTTCTTTTGGCTATTTCCAAATCTTGCTTCAATGCAGAAATTTCTATTTCACTACGAACTTTTTCTTTCTTTAAATGAGAAAAATCCTGCTCTTCAAGTCTCTTCTTCTCCTCAAATTTAGTTTGTTCAACCTGCAAAGCATACTGAAGATAGAAATTATTAGAGCCAGTTAGCAGCCAACAGAATTCACATTTCTACTTGGAAAAGCTACTTATTTTACAATTTCTAAAGCCTATAAATACATTAATATATAAACCCAGTCATTTTTTTATTTGTTCACTGTGATGAAAGGGGACGCTACTTCAAAAGATACACACTTTATTATAGGTAATAATCACCCATTTAACTGCATAAACGTTAGTAGACAAGTGTATATCTGTGTCCGAGCAATATAAGTGACATATTTACAATTTTAGACTATTTAAGGCATGGTAACTATTAGTTATTCACCCAAATGAAGAACTTTACTCAAAGATGCAACAGAAATGAGCCAAGCCAACACTTGATCTTCTTGAATTCAAGAGATGCATATGTGCATACATGTGTAGGTGTGTAGATAAATAAACCATGACAGAGGAGATCAGGTTCCCCACTTCAATAATCCTTTCTACGTATTAAATTTTATTAACTCAACTGTTAATAAAAAAATATTTTATTTGGTAGACCAAGCTCGTACCATTCCATAAAATCTTAAAACTATTTATTATTTTATTAAATAAAATCAATCTATTATTGTATAATATTATTTTTTAAATATAAGTAAATTTTATCTATAACACCAGATAACTACAAAACTCTGATTTACCAAAAATTTAGAATGCATAAAGTTGGATTAACAAAAATTAATGCATGCAAAGAATTGTTGATGGTAGTAAATTCAGTAACTTTATCTTGTCTTATATGTACACACACGTAGAGAGAGAGTGTGTGGTGAGTTGCATTGGTGTAAATCATGTCAACTATTATACCATTCAATAACTTTTAATTCGATAATTTTATCTTAACCTACTATTGAATGAAAGTTCCTTTCATATGGTCATATCCACAAATTTTAATATTAAGCCAAATTATTTGATACATCATCCATATACATCAAAATTTACATAATATATACTTTTAAAACATTAAAAATATGAATAATTTGATTGTGCTTTTATTGATGTTCAATTTTCACAAAATTGACTCAAACAATCAAGGTAATATATAATTATAATTCAATGATTGGATTAATAAAACTCATTCCATATAAAGGAAGTCAGGGTGTAATGATTGTTGTAATTCGATTCCCCTATATATAAGCAATGATAATAATGACAACACAAATAGTGAGTAAATTTAACAAAAACAACTATCTATATTGCTAGTTTGTTCCGTTATCTTGAACTCAAAGATAGGGCTTGAGATAGGTTAGCACCTTCAATTGTTGAACCCAACTTGAAAGAACCTGTAGAAAGTGGAGGCAGCTTTAAAAGAAAATTAGCAGATAGCAATAATATAAAAAGGACAGCAAGGCATTGCCCCAAATCCATCAACAACAAAAAATACCTCATTCTCTTTGGTTGTTCCTACTGCCAAGGTCTCAAGTGCATTTATTCTTGTTTGATACTTTCCCTCACGAGACTTGAAACGATAGTTTTGCTTCAGGTATGCAACATAATTAAATGGTCATTGTTCAAGAACAACTGAAAAAACTGATATTCTTCGGTGGAAAATGTGAAAAGAAATGTAACTTTACATTTTTCATGCTTTCAGCTTGATTTGAAAAGCGCAACTCAATCACTTGCAGGATTTTCCTCAACAAGCATGCAGCACGATGAGCCTAGAAATATATAAAAATGAAAAATTGATCTATTTCTGAGTGATAATCAAATCTAAATTTGCTTCAACAATATAATAGGCTTTTCTATTACTTATTGTAGAAGTATTTTGTCCAATACCTGAGGTACATCTCCATTTTTCCTTTCAAATATATCACTTAGGATCCTTTTTCCTGTATTAAAAAGCAATTGAGTTGAGACACTCTGCAAGAAAAAAATTCGCTAATGTATTAGGGTCACATGAGTTATATCAGCAACAACCAAAGGACATCACACATAGGAGAAAGGGAGAATATTATTCAAATATTATATATCCGAAATCATTCCATGTATGAGCAAGAAGAAAGGGAAACTTGACAGAGACACAAATTAAATCATCACTTACATCCAAATTGTTTGATTTCAATACTTCATTAAGGTTGGCATCAGAATAATCTACATGCAATCCATTCTTCAAGTGAAACAGTTCATTAGACTTTATTGCAGTATGATCAACGGATGCGATTCCATCTGGATAAAGAAAACAAATGGTAAAACATAAATAAAATGTTTAAATAGAAATAGAAACAAAATATCTAAACAACAACCAATCCTTATTACATTAGGTGACGCCAAATACATGGATCACGGGCATCTTTGTACTCTTAACAAAATTCAAACATTTAATAGTCTACTGAGAGCAGGACACCTTTTAATTATCATAATACCTGATCCAACAGAACCATCAAAAGCGTGTTGAAATTTTGAAGCATCCTTGAGGCAACTATCGCTTTCCCCTGAGGACGTTAGATTTGACTGGTCCCACCTTTTTCTAGAACAACTTTGGATATTTTCTCGTGCAGCATTATAAGAAAAATGAGTTTTTAGAGTCTCGAGACACTGCAACACAGGCACCATGGATCCCTGCATACATTCTCAGGCCACAAGATTAAATTACTAGGACAAAACTTGCAAAGTTTGGTAAAGAAAAAAGGAATTTGAGAATCATATTTGAACAGGGCCAACCGGCTTATTTTATTAGACAATGTCCAGTTTCAGCATTAAAGAAAGAAACTGAAGTATACATAACCTCAACCTTAAAATAGAAGATATCACAATCAAATTGTTCAGTGATTCTCCTTCATTGTGTGACAAAGATGAAACAAACCTTCTATTTCCTATGTACAGACAAATGAGGTATTCATCTAGCCAACCCATTTAGAGTCAAGGACAGCCAATTAAATTCATAGGCATAACTCACAATATTCTCAAACTACATTGTATAACAGAACTTCTAATACCTGTTCTAGGTCTGACAAATCAAATCCAGACAATCCCAATTCATCCAAAGCCACCAGAAACCTTTTCACACCGATTAGCTCATTCAAAGAACCACTTCCCTGAAGTCAAAAGTGAATGCCTTAGCTTAGAAGAAAGAGGTCAATAGTAAACAAGCTCTCTATCTTAATGTCTGCACATTAGAAAACAGAGACTATTACACATAAAATGCACACACACGCAAAAAACGTAACACAAGTATATAACAGATCTAAGGGCACTCCTACCGTCACCGAACCAGGAACCAGATTGTCCAAAATGCTGCATAACACAGATCCATCCCTCAACTGTGCCCTCAACTCGTCCTCTGAAGTATCTAAAGGCAGATTAAAGTTAGGAAGCACAGCATTTATCCACTTCACCAGTGATGGAAGCTGCTGGCTACCTGAATCCATATCAAAATCAGTGTGGTAAAGGGCAGGTGAACAAAAAATTCAAACAAACATATCATTATAGAGAAGTCAGTGAAACTCCTCTTGGTTTAACACCTGCACGAGGAAACCCATTTCCATTGTTACTTCCCCCTTTCTCCCACACCTCCTGATCCCACTGCATGCTCGTTTTCGACACTCCTCGCCCCCTTTATCAATTGCACCTACACTGCCACAACACATAATTTTAATAAGCACAAACTCAACCCAAGCAAGCTGATACCTCAACTGCAGGAGAAAGAATTAACCGAAAAATACAACATCAATTCATCCAATTTTTAAGCAATAACATCACAGAAGGAGAATGAGCATAACAACACACTCTTCGCAGTAAAACATTAAGAATTAGGGTTAATATAAGCTGCCTAAAACAATCTACTGCACTCCAGTACAACATCAGTACGGGTGCCGTGAATAAAGGTGTGTTATTAAGGTCCAAACGATTTTCTAAGAAACTGCAATTACGGAGAAGAAAAGGAGAAACCATACACTAAACTCACAATCCAAGCTACAAAATCAGCTGACACTTATTATTATTATTATTATTATCTAACATTGATATATTTCTGAATTAATTACGCAACGAAAGAAGAGAAAACATAAAGAGGAACAGATCCGCACAAACCTATTTCGGGGAAGCAATGAGGGGGAAAAGCGAGGAAGAGGAAGCTCGTTCTTCGGAAAACAGAGATTGAATCCAACGAAACAGGAACAAATATGGCAATGTGGATGAAACAGCAATGAGAGCGGTGACAGATCGAGGAAAATGACGGGGAAATTGTGGTAGAGAAATGAAGAAATTGGAGTTTGGAGAAGGAAGAAGAGGATTTAGGTGGTGGAGACTGAAAGAGTGTTGAAGGGAGGTTGAGCTGAAGCAATGGGCATAGCCTTTTCTTTCTTTCTTTTTCTCTCTTTGTTATGTTGTTTTCAAATGACAGCGTGAGGAGGACCTGGAATTTTTGGAAAATTTGGGAAAGGGTGAATTGAATTGGATTAGAAGCCAAATAGAGAAATTTGAATCTTTAAGATTTTTCTAACTACCCTTTCAATGTCAAATAATAACAAAACAGTACCTTCTTTTTTACAATTTTCTGATTTTGACGCTATCCAACCTCACTCTCGAATCCCATTCCCGCCGGCACCTTTCCCTTTCTTAATTTAAACTAATCTCAAATAATTAAATAATAATTTGTTATTAAATAAATATCTTAATTCTCAATTAACCCACCCCTTGCTTTTGCCCAAAGCTGTCTATTATTTATGAGATGAAAAAACAAAAGTTATTTCTAGATTTGTTACTCACCAGAACAAAAATGGGTATGTATTTTATATTTCTTATTTCTTTCATATTTTCTCAAATTAATTGCAAATTGTAATTTAATAATTTTAATTCCAAATCAACTCCGGCTAATAAGATGTAATAGTGATAAAAAAAAATTATGAGCAATTTGAAGTTGTTTTTTGTAAAAAAAAAAAGTTAATTAGATCTAAGAACTTCATCTTCATTTCTGCAAAATCTGGTTTCTTGCTCTCCATTTTCCTTCATCTAATTAATTAGGTTGACTAATTTCATCCTTGATGTGCTTATTTTTCTTCAATGTCATCTAGTAGGTATGAAATTCAAATAAATTCACATTGACCTCCTATTTATAATGAACATTAAATTAATTAATTAATTAAAATGGCAATCAATTTTACTGATTTTGATAAACAGAATCTAATTGATACTATTGAATGATTACTTTCTTCATTACTTAGGGGGTGATTTGATGTGATATTTAGAAAGAGACTGAATTTCTTCTCATATTGAAATATTGGGTTTTTTATTTCTTAAGTTTTCATTTGTATTACGTAGTAAAATTTGATTCTATTCAATTGCAATGATACTTGGTTGTATATACTTCCATTTTAAATTCTACAAATTTCAATATTGGATGCTAACATATTAATATGTACGAAAATCGTTAAAATAAAAAATAATTAATACGTACTTAATTATATAAAAAATTACATGCATGATATACATATTAATAACCGTGTATCAATAACAATAAGACTCATTTTGTAAATAGACACAATAAATAAATTAAATAATATTGTACATTATTTATTGTTTTGTTTTCAAAATAATAATTTAAGTATTAAAAAATCTTATACAAATCATTTTTTTTATTGAACACCGAGTACTAAAAGAAAATAAAAAATAATAACTGAAAAAAATCAATTATTTAATTGTATTGTCTTAACTCCTCTTATAAAAATAAAAATATGTTATATTTATCTATAAGTTAAGTCTTATATTGTGTGGAAAGTTTTGTTAAAGATTAAACCTACACTACATAAAAAAATGATACAAGTTGAAATACTTGAAATCAACTTTAGTTAACTAAATTTCCACCTCTAATATATCTGAAAAATATTATGTATATTTGCACAGTTTGGTACTTGTAATTTTGAAAGTACCTGTTCAAAGTAGACAAACACAATAAAGTAAAGGTTAAATACTTCATTACTTAAAAAATTATATGAGAAACATAACATATTTTTTTTGTTTATTTATGCAAAAGAATAAAGTACATATTTAATTTTAAATTTTAAATTATCAACATCTGTTAATTTTTAATGTTACATGAAATACTAACATACATAATACATATTTTACTTAGTGGAGTTACACTAATTAATACAAATGCAATTTAAATGTTTGAAGTTTAAAAATAAATATGTAAATTTCTCTGTTCATTTAAATACACTAGAAACATATTCAAATGAGCTTTAATTTTTAAAATATGTCAGAAACCCAACCCATCTGACTTACATGTTTTAAGAAATCAACAAATGTGTAAGATATTTAATTTATTAAAGTTGTTGGTTTAACCTGTGAGAATATTTTTCTAGGTAAAATTGGATTTAACTATAGTTGCAGGAGTGGATCTAATAATGTATCAAAACCATCTTACACAGTATCCATGTTGTATACTAAGTTTTAATTCAAATAATTATGAATAATAGACATTCATTCACATATTTTTGGTTTAACATATATCTATTGTTTATTTATTGTATTAAGAAACTAATGTTTTTTTTATCACAAACTTAAAAAATAAATACATAATGTGAAATTACTTTAGAAATTTTCTAACTGTTGTTTTCACTTGTAGTTTAAACTCAAATTACATTAATTCGATTTTTTTCAATAAAACACAATAATTTTTCCTTGTCCTTATTAACTTATAATATATTTATAAATTATATAATTTAAAATATATTTTAAATCTAAACTGAACAATATAATTTAAAAGTTATTTATAAATTGTATAATAAAAAAATTAAAGGTATCGAGCAATTTTTGTTTACTCTTTCAAGATGCTTAAAAAATGTAGTAAATAAATCATAAATTTGTAAGAGGCGTCTGATATTATTAGAATTTTATAGATAAAAAAATGCTTATAATTATTATTATAATTTTGATTCTATATAAAAGTGGATTAAATTAATCAACTTTGATTTGTTTGTATTGTAAATAAATGAAATATTACTCTATTTTATTTATAATAATATTCTGATTTGAGGTTTTTGTAGATAGAGTGTGGTTTGTGAGAGTGATTGAGAACTAAGAGGGACACAAGAAATTCTTCTGGGTTCGTAACCAACGTGCTTGTTGAATTAATTGAATTGAAAATGGAGAAGCATGAAGATAGAGAAGAAGAACGCGAGGGTGGTGGTGGTGGCGGCGGTTCCTCCTTGGATCCTCCCAATCCAGAAGGAGAAACCCCAATCTCCGACCCCATCGCATTCAACAATCAGAGCGAAATTTTCAGAGCGATCGAGGTTGTGGAGCGCGACTCACTGGCCATCGCTCAGAGTTTCACTTCTCTCTTCGCCTCTCTCCGATTGGCGCTTTCCGAATCCACTGCCACCTCGCTCCACCACATGCAGTGCCTCACCGATGCCACCGGTCGCCTTCAGGAATCCGGTGCCACAATTTCTTATCTATCAACATCAATTCAAATTGAAAACAGAATAACCTTGTAATGAACGTTAATATTTGCGGTTATGCAGTGCTTGATGCAGCAACCAAGGGGAATCGCTATATAAATTCCTGTCTCAGGTATTTTTATTAATTATGTTTGTTAATTGTTTGTATTGAAATTGTTGGAAACTAAAGTAAAATAGAGGAAGCCTGGTGATGAAGTTGAACAGTTCCTTATTCATTATAATCATCGATATCATATTTTGTGGAGTGCAGATTGAATGAAGAGATGAAGACTGTTGATGGACTCGCCTCTCAATTGTATCCAATTGCTTTGCTGTTTGCTGCTAATTTGTTTTACCCTTTTCTTTATACTTTTGATATAAAGAATATAGTGTCAACCAATAAAAATCACTGATGTTTAGATAAACCGAGAAGAAAATTAGAAAATAAAATGATTTTAACTTCCCTTATACTCTAAATCAAAAGCTCTCTCATCTTACTTATCCAAAAAACATTAATGTGCATAAGCTTGTTTGTTTTAGCCTACGAAAGAAAGAAGTTTAGTTTATCTTACCTTCTTATTTTCTTCTCCCATAAGATTATGGATACGTTAAAATCTGAATTTTAAAATAATTAATATAAAAGTTAATAATTTACAACATAGCAATCCATCATTAGATGACACTGAATAGTGTTAGTTAGAGCATTATAATTTAATTCTAAAGATTCATTTTTTCTGTATGAAATTTTATATTTACTAAATTACCTTGGGAAAGTACTCCACTGAAGTGAGAAAGTGCACTTTTGATTGCGGATCTGCTTGAATTTCCACATCCTAGCTGATATGTTTCCAAACATGCTGAAAGAATCTACTGTGTACCTTGTTAACTTACTCCACTTTGATTTAATGGTGAACCCTTGTGCCTTTTAGAGGCCTTCTCTCTGGATAAGCCTTATTTGCTGCTTCAACTAAAGACTTGTGTGATTAGTAAGTAGGAACACTTTAAATTGTTGATTATTGTTCTTTTTCATCCTTCTGTGATCTTAGTTTTCAATTGAATCCTTAATGGTTTGAAGAAAAATCCTAAGAAAGCATGTAGATGCTCTGGACTCAGCTGTTAACAAGCTTCTTCAATTCCCCTGATACCTTGGGATTCAGTCCTGTACAAGGTTAGTTTCTGTTTATCATAACTAACTCTTTAAAGAATCTGTAATGTCTAATCTATATATTTTTCATTTCATGCTTATGCTGAATATTTTTCTCTTCTGACAGGTAAGATAGATGGTTGAGAAGCCGTAAAATTTCCTCTTTTTTCCCAAGTAAACAAGGAATAAAGAGTTTACATATTGTTTCCCTTGTCACAAGATTTTCCTAGTGCACATTATGTTTGAAGTTTTAGATATTGATGATTTTATGTATGTGCCTTTATCATTATTACTGGTGCTGTTAATAGTTTGTATACAGAAAAAGTACATACAGTCTAAGGTAGCATATTTTGATCTTTCATTTTGTTCTGAGATGGGAGGTATAACAACATTATATGCCTCTTGCTGAGAAAGCCTGTACCTTGTCCATCTTGGGAGAGATGGGATAAGATAAACTGCCTTTATTTTTTTCTTTTTGTATGATGCCACACTAACTGAAAGAAAAAGGTTTAAAGGTAAAGAACAAAGAATGTTGGCGTGTATAAGAATAGGAACCTTTTGACCTACTAGTCCTGGATTCTATACTGTACTAGCAAACATGAAAATGAATATTTAGAACTCTTTATCTACAATGCTACCTGAGCAAATTCCAATCCTATAAGACAACTTGAGCAATTTTCCAGATCACGTGCGGATTCTAAGAAAGCCCTACTCCACCTAAATCTTCTAATTAGGATAGACAACTAACTATGATTCGTATGTAACTTAGTGATGGTAAAAGTGGGTAAATGATGCTAAATAATGGATGAAATCATTAACAGAAAGCCAATGTGATGTATAGTGATTTGTTTCCTGAAAAACCCTGTGTATAGTCATTATGTTTAGGGAAAAGAATTTGGATCAACAGAGGGGAGGGGTTGTAAAGAAACATAGAGTCGTATTGCAAAAAGTGTTAAGTGTATTTTTTTGAAATGGTATTTCATGTAAAGTTTCCTAAGCTCCTATCTTTTTTTTTTTATCTTCACTATGTTGCTAAAATTATTGCAACAGTCATGTTTAGTATTATGGATATAAACCTTGTTTGTTAAATATGTAATCAGATATTCGACTTTACATACCGTTTATTGGGAAATAACAATTTTTTAATACCCATGCATATCTGCTAGTAAAATTCATAATAAATATTAAATAAATATTTCTTTAACTGCAGTTAATCGTTCAAGTATTTTAATTACTCATGAATATGAATATTATGGTATTCAACTTTATGAATATTCACTGTTTCTTAATAATTATTATTAAATTTTATTTGCATATTTTTAAAAAATAAAATAATCAAAATAAAGTAATGAGTTAGAAAAAATTGTATTTTTTATAACAAGAAAGGAATTAATCCACCACAAAAAAAATTGTGTAATTTTTATAACATAAAAAAACATAATATTGTGAAGAGATGCATGAGAAAACAGTGAGTGATTGCTATAAAAGAATAATGAAGGATCACACTTTTGTTATTCTTTCTCTCTTCCTTCACACACTTTCCATACTCAATAATGTATTAAGGCTGAATTTTTTTCATTGAAATAATTACATAGAGACTGAATTCTCATCCTCTAACCCATTACACAATTTGAATGGCAATATATTTTGAATATGTGAAGTATATTATGAACTTATGTCATTCTGTAAACTTAAAAGGTTATGAGCTTTTCATTTCCTTCAGAATTTCCACCAATATATAACACAAAATTCAATAAAGCTATATAGAAACAAACCCTTCTGCACTCAAAACAATATTAAAAAAACTAGTAACGGACCATTATCTCTTCAAATGTCTGGGTCGAATCTTGCCGAGAAAATAGTAAAAGAAAACATAAGCATATACAAATAACCTTTAGCAATTATTTAATCTTTAGCTCAGTCATTTCAAACCAAACATCTCACTCAATTTTATATAATTGACACTAATTTTTTATTCTATTTTATAAGAAATAACTATAATTAATTGTTTGTAATCTTAAAAAATTCAAATAGATAAAATATATTTGATTTCAATTTATAATTAACATATTTTATATTTATATTTAAATACCATAAATTTAAATTTATGTTGAAAATTTTTAAAAGAGCGTAACTTATGTTATAACTTTTTTTTTTAATTTTATAAGAAGACATTATCAATTATTTGGGGCAAATGCTCCCTGCACCCAATACTTTTGAACCTGCATCCAACATAATTTCAAAAATTTCAAAAATATTCTTTATTTCGAAAATGAAAATCTGGAATTGAAAATAATGCATTTTAGAAAAATAAATTCGGAAGAGATTTTTGTGTTTTGAAATAAAAATTTGGAAAAAAAAATCAAAATCCTGGATAAAAAAAATCCAGAATTAAAAATAATACATTCTACAAATTTATCCGAAAAAGATTATTGTGTTCTGGAGAAAAGGGTATGAATGTAATTTTATATGTACTTTTTTTTTAAGATATTTACGGTTTTTCCTTGTGATTGGGTACATTTGATACATAGATATGGTGCAGTAAGTAATTGCCTTATTTGGAGGCAAATAATTGAATTGGTTTGAGAAAATAGAAACAAGAAAAATGAAAATTTTGAAAATTAAAATTTATAATGTGATAGATTTAGAAATAAATATATATATAATATAAATAAATTTATAATTAAATAATGATATTAAGAGTTATAATGTGATAATATAAAATATTGAGATTGTAAACACTATTTAGTCTCAATTAAGTAAAATAAAAAAACTTAATTTAGTGCAGTCCAATAAAAACAGAACCTAGCAACTGTAATTCCAGCACTACCCATCTCTCTTATATGATGAATGACACCACCGTCACCTGTCACCCGCGCCCACCACAACCCGCAACCACTGCAACCGTCGACCTACCACCCGCGACCACCGCAACCTGCAACCACTACGACCGCACGAACCACCACCGCGCGACCTTCTCTGCACAATCGCCACCACCATCGCACTTGTTCATAGAAGACGCACGAAAGGGGTGAACCTTTTTCAGTTACAATGAATGAAAATGACTTTGGTCCAAAGGTTCAAGCTTTGTTTGCCTGTGTTTCACCTCATTTTTGTGCCTTTAACTGTTTATCAGTTGTATCTCTCTGGTAATTGCTGAATGGACACTAAAAAACTACTACCTTTTTTGAGAGCTTGTAAGAATTCCAAGTCACTTAAGCAAATCAAGCTCATTCATCAGAAAGTTGTAACATTAGGCTTGCGAAATGATATTTATTTATTCAAAGAACCTGATTAACCTATATCTTTCTTGCCATTTGTATGATCATGCAAAGTGTGTTCTTGATACCATGGAAAACCCATGTGAGATATCCTTGTGGAATGGCCTGATGGCAAGTTACACTAAGAATTACATGTATGTGGAAGCCCTAGAGCTTTTTGAGAAGTTGTTACATTACCCTTACCTGAAACCTGATAGTTATACTTACCCAAGTGTTATTAAGGCTTGTGGGGGCTGTGTAGGTTTGAGTTGGGAAAACAGATCCATACATGTTTGATAAAAACAGGTTTAATGATGGACATTGTTGTTGGAAGCTCTCTTGTGGGTATGTATGCAAAATGCAATGCATTTGAGAAAGCCATGTGGCTGTTCAATGATATGCCTCAGAAGGACGTGGCATGCTGGAATACAGTAATTTTCTTGTTATTACCAAAGTGGAAACTTCGAAGAGGCCCTACAATATTTTAGCTTGATGAGAAAATTTGAATTTGAGCCGGATTCGATTACAATCACAACTGCTATTTCCTTGTGTGCTAGACTTTTGGATTTGAACAGGGGAATGGAAATTCACAAGGAGTTGATTAATAGTGGGTCTCTACTCTTGTTGAGATGTACGGAAGATGTGGTCACCTAGAAAAGGCTCTAGAGGTTTTTGAGCAGATGCCTAAAAAGACTGTTGTTGACAGCATATCATGCATTCAACTTTTAAAGAGGATGAACAATGAAAGAGTCAAGCCAACTTTGACTACTTTAAGTAGTTTACTAATGGTTTGTTCACGATCTGCTCGACTACTCGAGGGGAAGTTTGTACATGGGTATATAATACGGAACAGAATACAACCTGATGTTTTTATTAATAATTCACTCATGGATCTATACTTCAAATGTGGAAGGGTAGGGTTAGCCGAAAACATCTTTAAATTAATACCAAAGTCCAAGTTTTTGAAGCCCTTGGCCTCTTTAGTGAAATGAGAAAATCTTATGTTGAGCCAGATGCTATTACTTGTACCAGTGTTTTAGCAGCTTGTTCTCAACTAGCAGCTCTAGACAAAGGTAAAGAGA
>Ga0123342_1000978_pt1 | contig 47886 bp, 18 predicted proteins | sample Turbeawhitnodule_FD_89960 | JGI IMG/M metagenome (GOLD analysis project Ga0123342, IMG submission 89960) | Root nodule microbial communities of legume samples collected from Mexico - Turtle bean Mexico white nodule | ecosystem: Host-associated > Plants > Roots > Nodule | place: Mexico: Nepantla...
AGTGTAATCCTTGTACTCTGTTGAACAAGTTTCGTTTGTGTGTTTGCTGAGATTTGTTGTGTGTTCTTGAGGGGATCAAGATCAACAATCTTAGTGTTGGTGTGTTGGCCAAGAGAAGTGTGTATCTTGAGGGGATCAAGGTCACTTTCTTGGTTGTGGTGTAAGTGATCAAGGTGTGGTTGCTTAGTAGATTTCCTCAGTGGTTTCTGAGAAGACTGGATGTAGCTCTGGGTTTAGAGTGAACCAGTATAAACATCTGTGTGCATTCTCTCTATCCTTAATCTCTTTAAATTCAGTTTTGATATTTGTTTGCTGGTATAAACAACCGATTGTTTTTCTGGTACTGCTGTTTTTGCTTGCTGTTTTGGTAAACTAGATTCCTTATCAATTGTTTCTTGAGATAATTTCATTCTTGACTTAAAAGTTTGCGAAAACCCTCTTTAAACAATTCACCCCCCTCTAGTTTAAAGTCATCCATTCTAACACTTTTTTCTTTTCTTCTCTTCTTCTTTTTTTGTATATTTTTTCAATTAATGATAATAGAAATATATTATTCCTATTTCCAACCAAATAAATTATTTAAACTTTAAAACAACTAAATCCAACCATCCCCTTTTCTATATATAAATTGCATCTATATTCTCCTTTCTTAAACATGCTAATAGGTAGGAAATATATCAGTTAAGGTTCAGGATGCAATAATAATAACAAAAATATTATTGGCTCAGAAAGGGATATCACAAAGATATAATACAAATGCCTTAACCCTTTTCATGTTCTTTTATGATGTAACATAAAATAAAAAATCAAGCAACCACAATTGTCAATTCATCGGCGAAACTCTCAAACTATTTAAGATTCACACACACTCACTTGACATAATTAGTTTAATTGCTTATTGCTTGTCATTCTCTATTCTAACCAATCATCCCGTTAAATTTTCATGTACCACACTCTCAACTAAATTTGAATATGGATTCAACACATTTGCTTTTCCAACTAGGGGTGGGAAAGGAGTGCAGGCTGGCCCGCGGCCCGCTAAAAAAACGCAGGGCAGGTTGCTTATGTCAACCCGTTGGCCCACTTAGGCCCGTCTCGCATAACCTGTAGCCCATGCGGGCCAAGTGCGGGGCGGGTTGGCCCACATAACTTTAAAATGTATAAATCTTTTTTTACACCCCCATATTTTCTTCATGTAGCTTCATATTTCACATTTCAAAAATTTTAATAACATCTTACTACGCATGTCTCATGAAAATAATAATATAATACCATTTACCTAATGTATCTAAATAAAAAAAATCAAAATTTTTATTTAAATTTTTTTAAAAAAAAATATTTCTTATACGAACCAACCCTTATGTGGGGCGGGCTATGCGGGGCGGGTCAACCCGCATTGCCACCCCTATTTCCAACCCATGTCTATATCATTTCACTGTTCTAATCTTTAAACACAAAATCTGAATAATAGTTTTCCCACAGTTCAAATTAATATTCCAGTTCACACAATAACATTTAAGAAAAAAATAAAATTAGAAAAACAACTCAAAAAATAAAATAAAACTAAAAATATATGAAAATTAAACAACTAAAAAAATAAGTAAATTAAACAAACTGAAAGGAAATAACTAGAAAGATAAAACCATGTTTTGTGCTCAATCATCTCTTCTTAGCAACTCATGCAACTCTATGTTGAAAATCCTCATCTACAATTGTAGATGGTCTTGCTTCATTTGATGGACACTTATCAGCATGAAATATTACTGAACTATGGCACTTATCAACATGTTAAGGTTATGACGAGGCCCAATCAGGTTGTTTGCTCTCAATGTAGTAAATTTAGACATCCAAGTGTCTATTGTAAACATAAGAAGCAATCATTTATAACTAATAAGAAAGGACCCAAGGAAATCTGGGTACCATAGAGTTCATAATTCTTATTGCAAGTACGGTGAACAATAAAAAGTAACAAAAAAGATATCAACCTTCAACAGTGGATGCTACACACATACAATGAAAGATCCACATTCTATGCCTAACCACATGCATAACCCCCCCTATAGACGATACACCCTCAAACAACAATAAATTGTTTATATAGTAAGATGTTTTGATTAAATACTTCTTAAGACATTTTACCAGATGATGTGATTGCATGTGTAGTATTAATTGTTGAATTAAATTTGTAGAACTAAAATTTATCAGACAATCATAAAACACAACAAGTATCCTTCAAAGAGGAAGAAGAATATTCAAGTTCCTTAGATCCTATGGAAGAAGAAAATTGCGGTCATGCTAGAGAAAGCATTCATTCTTTGGTCCAAGGTCATCTTTTTTATTATCCTTAAGGTGGATAAAGTTATAAAATTTAAAAAGGAACAAAGATGTTAAGCTAAAGAGGAGCTTAAATCAATGGAAGAAAGAATAGAACTTAAGTCAATGGGAAACTCGTGTAACAGAAGAAATTTACTTTCCTTGTACAAATTTTGTAATAGACTCGAGCATAAAGTCCAAATTTTGTGGAATTATTGTTTCAAACACTGCATCCTATAATAAAATGCTTATGCTTAAAGATCATATTTCCCTTATATAATCTAACCTAATGGAGTTCAGTGTAATAAAAATTTGAAATCCATTCAAACTTATGTTATAATATATATTTTATATGTTTTGAATGGGTTTCGTGAAGAAGAAAATGAAGTTGAGAAAGCTTGATATGTTGATGTTTGTTTTTGAAAAAACTATGTGTTTTAAAACTTTATTGTTTTAAGCACAATAAAAACGGAAGATTGTTAGATCCTAGTTCAATAAACCCTTTGTTTGATTTTTGATTAAATTCTTAAAAAATAAAGTATAAATCATGAAATTGTTTTGTTAACACATAAAAGTATTTACTTAGCATCAAATAATGACACACACAAGTGCTTTGACTGGTGATCAATAAATATGTGTTCTCCTTATTTTGCATAATAAGTATAAGCTTTAATCAGACAATATGAACATGGTTTTAAAGATAACATTCTTCACAAAATATTCATTATACTTATTATATGTTTGTAGAGAACATCTTTAAAAAAAAAGATTTTGAGAGTCCATTTTTACATCAAAGATCTCTTGAAAGACATGCTAAAGTTGTTCCACGCATCAAGCATCTTACACGAGCTGAAGGTAAGTCTAGAAAGGCTATTTGCCTTGTCCGGTCACATTCTTTTATGTAGTTTGGAGAAAGCTCTTTAACTAAGGCATGTTTAACCTGTCAACTTTGGGATGTTGCTTGAAGAGGAGAACTACGTTTAAGGATGTACACCTTACATTTAATGTCTCTCCAAGATTGAATGTAAGAAGATGCTAGAAAAAAAATACTTTTCTAAAAACTGTCACAACAACTACAAAAGATGTCTAACAAATATTTTATTCTCAAGTTTTATGAATATATTTTTAAAAAAGAAAAGTTGACGATAACGAAAATCTTGATACAAAAATGTAGGCAAGATTTTAAGTTTCCAAGCCTACTAGTTTTGACAAAGAACATTGTGTGTGTTCATTAGCAATCTAAAAGAGTGTTAACCTTTGTATATGTCATAAGACACTACCTTTCTTTTAATGAGCGAACATGTGATCTTTTTAATCACATTCTTTATAAACATCCTAATGGTTTAGTCAGAAGTGGTTGTGATTCCAAATAATACTTAGTGATTTATCCAGGGTGGCTACATTTAAAATAACAATGAGTAGTTTAATCAAGAGTTGTTGTGTCCCAAATAATATTGTATGCTTAACCAATAGTGACTATGTTCCATAAAATACTTCTTAGTCAAGAGTGATTGTTGTCCAAATAATATTGTTTATTGAGGAGTAACTGCAATCCAAATAATGAGCGATCTAAATAATACTCAGTTTTAATCATGAGTGTTGTGATCCCAATAATACTCAATTTTAGTCAAGAGTGATTGAGGTTCAAATAAAACTCATTTTTATCTTAAAGTTGTAGTCTACCTAGATAAACTTAATTAGTTGACTGTGAATTTGGAATAATCTTTGTTAAGAGATGAATCAATGTAAAAATATAATGTAAATTATTCTTTCCCCTATCACTTTAGCTTGAATGTTATTTAGCTATAACTAATTTTAAAAGAAAATATTTGCAAGACAAATTTTGGAAAGTTATTTATCAAACTCTAAGTTGCATCCCACATTTCTTATCAAAGACAATCTCTTGAGAAAAGCTTTTGACAATTCATCTACTTTAACATTCACTTTGCTTGTTTATCAAACAAAATTTCAAAAGTTTTAAAACACAATTTGTTTTAAAACACAATTTAACCCTCTCTTCTTATGTTTGTCCTCTCTTATGTTTTTATGTTTGTGATTGATTGAAATTTTGTTATCATGCTTTGTAAGGAGAATATTGTATTACATGTATTATTAATATGGCCCTTGATAGTTATTTCTTCAATAAATGGGGCGTAGGTTATTAGTACAGAACTAGATTGTTTGTCTGGTTTTAAAGAGATTATTTATAAACAGAGTGTATGTAGTAAAAATATAAAGCCTTAAGAATAACTCCTTAAACCTCTTTTAAGTTTGCATCCAATCAGATTCTGCGTAATTTTAGAGCATACAGTAGAGTAAAAGGCATTCGTTGTGAAGCAAGATGAGAAATATTTTTGACATGTTAAGTTGTGTGATTATAAGGAAGTGCAGCAGATGTGTGAATATGAATAGTGAACTAATTACATTCACTGGTATCATCACTAAAACAATGGGGCACCAATGAAAAAGAATAAGAAATTCGTACAACCAGCCATACAAACCTACTTGCTAACAATGGGGGCCTCAATATGAGGGTAAAGAAAATACAAAATTAATAGCATGGCGGGATAAAGTGAAAAAGTGGGAAAAAAATCTAAAACGGGAGAATAAAATAGTATGGCGGGACACCCTGAATTTAGTTAAATGTACAGAGAGCATGCTACAGCCTTGACACATGAATATCGATCGTACTCCAGGTAATGTACAGGCAGGGTGTGAAGGACACTAACTTGTCCTCTGGCTCTTTAAACAACTTGTTCCACAGGGCAGGTGCTCGTGCTCATTCCTATATGAAACAGCTCTGTCAATGTTCTGGGTGAGTTTCCTGCAAAGGAACGCTTGCCATTCTCTCTTCTCAATTGGCATCATGTACAAAAAAGATGCCACTCCCTTGAAATTCAATCCAAATATATAATCAGATCAAAGAGACCTTCAACAAAATCCTTTGACCCACGAAAACGGAGTGTGCCCTCCCACCATATGGTAAGGGTAAAAAAATGAAACAATCACAATATCAGAAATACAGTTAGCAGCAAGGCTGGCTCACAAAATTGTAGGTTGCGGAAACACCCATCGAATTCTGAGTATATCAAGTTGCCGATGCAGATCTTGAATCATCCGTTCTATTGGCACGGCACATACAATCTGGGCATGGAAAGCTGTATATAGAATCATTCGGTCTTTTGAGCTCAACCCCCTTCGAATCGCTATGCCACCTCATGCTCAGCAGTTGACGCTTAAGACTTTTCCATCTGGAAACCAATGAAAATAGATGGGGTATTTAGATACTTTCTGTTAAGAAAAAAATCTTCAACAATTTTACTGACCTACAAACCTCATTGAACACAATCAGAATTCTTTACCGTGTCCTAACTCCTAAGAAATTAATAGCAGAATAGCCAAGCCCTATGGTTCTTCAAAAACAAAACTAAAACAGAAATGCAATCCAATTAGCAAAGCTTCCTGTCTCTCAACATTTTCCTTAGACTCGGTTAATTGGAGCACGAGTACATTTTGGCATACAAGAGTTGCATAAAGTAGCACAATTCTTGTATAAAGGATAGCTCAGTAGCCTAATTTACCAAATAGTTTTCCAAGTAAATTTTCTCCAGTTCAATATAATAAAAGGATATTTTCTTCAAAAGAACCTTGTCTTATGTCACTTCTCCCAAAATTGTAAATATAATTACTTTCAATATCAACAAAACAAAGGGGAAGGGGAAGGGGGAATTTTTTCTGTGCGGGGAACGCATCTAATTTATTGTATCCTCAAAAAATTGAACTGAATAACAAAACATACCCTATATTGGGATTATCAAATAGTAATGCCAGCTTCCGCTTATCAGGTCTAATTGTCTTAGCATGTCCACCATACAAGTATCTTCGGTGACCCAGAAGAAAATGAGGGAAGTTGCCCCCCTGAGTTGTGACAAACACCTCACTGTGAAGACAAACAGTGTAATCTATAGCAGCCATCCTGGAAGAATAATTCTAGAAGAAGTAACTATAGTCAAAATCATAGCACTTAACCAATGAAGTGGTGAAATAACACAAGAGTTCAAATGTAAACCTTAAATGGAGCAAGCTCCTCTTCAGCAGCCAGGGTCTCCTTAGTATGTAAATTAGGAAACATTTGGAGTAGAGGGGCCATAGTTTTTTCAGCATTATATATTTTCCCAGATGCCAAAAAGATAGACGTGTTCTTCGTGAAACCCATTCCCCTCAGCATAAGGCCAACCTGAAGAAAAGGATGGAGGCATGGATTATAAACAAATGAATTAGAAAAAGACATAAACAAGTTTGCTGCATAAGGAGCACTGTAAGAAATTTGGAAATTTCAGGCTAGACAAACAACTTCCCAAATGAAAGAAGCACTCCCTGAACATTTATTCCTCTTCGCACTGGCTAAAATCATTAGAGCTTTAAGCAGACTATTACCTCTAATGGGGTAAGGGGACACTTCCCATTGATCCTGATTGCTCCTGGACGTATAACTCGTCCAGGTTTTGTAAATTTCCCTTTCCAACCTCTTTCTCTAGCCGCAATCATGTCTTCTCTCTCCTGTTTGCCACCGTCAAAAACACAACAAGAGAAAGCAACCATATCCTGCCCATGGAAAGAATGCGCATCAGTTGCAACAAAGGTTAACATGTAACCTTCATAATTAATAACATTCATATCTGATCAAAACAAACCTCTTCAAAACGAAGATGTACGGAGACATATTTACCACCATTAATGGCACTGTGTTTTCTCATTCTTTCAACCAAAGATTCACCTATGGACAATATAGGACTTGAAAACCGTAAAGCCTCATAATTTGCTAAGCATCTAAGCCTCTGGACAACTGGAGGAGCATCAAATGACAATCTGTTTGCAAATGGTGATATCCTTATAACCCTGCACGAATAAAATTCAATTTAATATCCAAGCCTCCTTATATCAAGACAATAAACATATTTTGATGATAACAATTTTACAGTAAAAAATTATCTATTGTTTGATATGTCCCAACCAAATCAAGTAAAGATTGAACATCATTGTAGTAGTTAAGTCATATAATATAAGACACTTCCTCTCATAACACTAATCCAAACAGATAACTGGCAAGGAGGAAAATATAGTTAGTAAAAAAATTTGCTAGTGATACCCAAATATATGGGCCCTTTACCTAACTTTCCTTGACAGAAAACAATGAAAGAACATCAGCTCAAAACATAGTCATAATTCCTAGCAGCGAATGAAGCCAAATATTATATCATACAATGGAAAAGAGGCAACATTATGAACAACTTTATATTCTGGTTTACCTTGGACAACTAACAATTACTCCAAAATGTTTAAAAATAACTACCCATATCAATGAGAATAAGGAAATAATTTATATAACAAGCATCATATACTCACTTTTCTTCAAGTAACTTAGGGAGTACCACATCTCTGTAATACTGAATAGATGACCATGCCTTGATCCTGAAATTGTGAACGTTTGTCATGTTGCTGCCAAATCTTTCCATTAGGTACTCGGGAATCTTGTCAACCACTCGCACATCATTTTTCAAGACATTCAGAAAAAAATCTTCATCATAAATGTCCCTGAATTTGCTGGAAACACAAAGCATTACATATATATAAGTTTAGACTGTTTCAAAATGAATACCCTGATCATCATAAAAGCATCAAGAAGCTGACTGCAATCAAGTTTATTATAAAGTACTACTATAAATGCATAATATTCCATTTAACAAAACAGCTTACTAATATCCATATTCAAAACTGGAAAAGGACGTTTCATTTATTAAAAGACAACCATTAACAAAGATATTAAGATTTCACCACTTAAATGTTTCTACAACTTAATTGACATGAAAGAAAATCTTTAGCTAGCAGTTTAAAATAACAATCTCTCAGACACTTTGGTAATCGTTTTTTCACAATACAAATTAAGTGCATCCAACTTTATTATAAATTTATAATATCTCTTGGATATAAGTTTTCCACTTTTCCTGTTTTGGAGGATGTGTTATTCTCTAGTAGTTGTGGTTCCCCATATCTCTCTAAAAACAATTTTATTTTTTAATTTTTTTTAACAATAGCATGAGAAAAATACACATAACATAAGTCTAAGAGGTATTAATCTTAGGCCATCATAAAACACTAGATTTTTCAAGTTCAGAAAAACTTAATCGATAGCATAACTAACCTGGGATCTTTCCATATGCTATGATAATGAAAGTTGGGGATCACAAGCGTAGCATTGAGATAGCCAGCCACTGCAACCGCATTGCATATCTGTAAAAAATTGTTATCATTCACAAAATATGAGTTGAGTAAAAGCACGTCAAGCACACTTTGAATATAAGGAAAAACAGAATGTACAGAAAACACTTACGGATGTCCTCTGCTGATTTAAGCCACCATTAGCCTCCACGTATATGTATCCATTTGATTCAGGTAGGCCTATCAATAATATAAGAAATGTAAATCCATAGTTAATCCAACACAGTACACTGCAGAAGATACAGACATGATTCAGCACACAGACAGCAATGAGCAACACCATCAGAGGAATTCTGACAAGAATGGTTCACTTTATAAATTAAAGGCAACTCTGCTTCAATAAAAGATTTTACTTCCCAATATTTGTTCTTTAGATAGAAAAGGAAAAATTATTAGATAAGAAAAAGATACAAGGATAAGGACTTCAAAACAGAAAAGGCTATTATACATGAAAAAAAAAAGCTTTATAAGATTCAAGAATGTAGCATGGCTTCCAATCTCCAAATAACAGGAAGAGCAAGAATGTGACAGTTGAAACAACTGGAGCAGAACACCCAAGAGATGACAGAAACATAGTTTTGATGTAAAATGATGTCATGAACCATCATTCACAGAAGCCTAAGCTGGTGAAGACTAGTCAATGTTTTATATTATATTTCAAACATGCCCTTCAGACAAGAGAGAGCCAATAAGCTTAAAGCAAGGATAACTACATGATGATCACCTACCTCGCACTTAAATTCAACTTTTATGAGAAGAATAGGAGCAGCAAGGGTAAAACTCTAGACAATCTGATAATAGTGGATTGAAACCATACTAGAAATAAATTGGACCTAACTCAACTCGCAAGGCCAACTCAAGGAGAAGGATTTCCCGAAACCTTGTAAGGAGTATTTTGGCCATTTTCTGAGCTAAATGTAAGGCAACTTAACACACCCTCAAACCTAGGACTGGGGCATCTGAAGCATGAAGTTTGCAAGTCTAGACATATATAGGTGGCCCTCAACATCAAGACTAGATGGACTCGCATGCCATGTCATGGATGGCTTTATGTCATACCTCTAACAAGAGATATCCTAAAAAATGCAAACATTAAATTGCAACCAAAGGAACTAAATGAGTATCAACAAGGAATAAAAAACCAATGGTACCAAAAGCACTAACAAATTATACACCAAAACAAAAAAATAAGATAAAAAGGAAAATGTCATCATTTACTGTCCATAATCAAAATTTACTGTCATCACTTATACCTTCACAAGATCTGTTCAGACATGGATTCCACTCACCACCTTTATAGGGAGTCTTCCATATTGTTGATATCTGAAAGGAAATTTAAGAGCTTGTCACTGAACGTGTCCATCTAGAACCAAAAAACAAATCAAACCAGGAAAGTATAAAGATTTGTAAAGTACTGTGGAAGAAACCACAAAACGACCCAAATTTTGCAAGTATAATAATTAGAAAAGAAAGATCCATGCACAGAATCAAATATCGTGAATGATCATTATAAAAGACAAAAAGAAATTGTCCTTACAAGAACTAAAACATATTCATAAAACACTTGTAATTTTAGCCTCCAGCAGTCCAGAAAGGTTTAAAAAATTTAGAAGAAAATTTTGGGACCAATATTACAAACATTAAATCCTAACAATATTAAGCTCACTCCTCTCCTAGCTTATTGGTCAGTTGATATCTTCTCAAACCACGGAAGTATGAGCCTAAACATTGCAGACTGCCTTTCACAAAATATTACCACCAAAAGTGAAATTCTGTCCAAATGAATGAACGAATTCATAAGCATATCAACAAAGGAATCCCTTTTCTTTATTTTGGAAATGATTATTAACATCCCAAAGGAATCCCTTGGAAGTCGGGTGTCAAGATTAGTTTGTTTTCAAAAAGAATACGTTAGGTCAAATTGTCATATTATGCAGCAGAACTAATACAGTCTCGGTCAACAAAACTCCTAAAACGATATAACCCCCAACACTCTCACAGATAACTCAACGAGCTCCTTTGACCGTTAGAACCAATTTTCTCTATTCAAAATCTGCAATCATGCAGTTGTAAAGCATTTGGCCAATGGATCACTCACATTACCCTAGCCTCTGGATTTAGACCTGCCAAACAATCTGACTATTAAACGCATCACAAAGCACAAAAGCACTTCCAGAAGCAATTTAATTACATTCGAATGCAAGATGCAAAACCAAACAACAAATCCAGACGCAAAATGCAAAGGCTAAACCTACATTAGAAAAGGCAACAAGTCGAAACTCGATTCCAAACAAAGAAATAAAATAAAATAAAACGAACTCCATCCGAATAACCTGACAAATCACAAATCACCGAAATCCGGGGAAAAATAAAATATAAGAGAGATTTGAAAATGAATCGAACCGCATCGGCGGAGGAATTGTCGGAATCCATTTCGAGGTGAACCTTGGCGTAGAGCTGAGGACTACGGTAGACAGAGCCGGGCGCAGGACGGTGCTTGATGACCGGAACGACGTCGAAGGACGCGGTCCCCATGTACAGCAGCATGCCGGAGATGTATATGAGAGGAGCGAAGAGGAAAACGCCTTGTCGTCGGAGCAGGACCGATAGAAACATCCAGCTGAGCCGCTGCGCTGCGGTCCGACCGCTCCCCCGGTTCGGAGAGAACCGCCCGGTCTTGGACCGCCCGTGGCGGAGTCTCGGCGACCGGAGCGGAGACGGGGGCGGCGACGGTGTGGAGTGCCCGCTGCTCGGTAGCCGGTTGTACGGGTGCATTTGGGATCAACGTTTCCACATCACAACCCTCTCTCTCTCTTTCTCTCCTACCACCGCAGCCGCACGCAGCGCGATGTAACGTTCCGAGAAAACGACACCGTTTCTGGCTTGATTTCCTGATAGAACCAAGATAGAAAGAGAGAGAGCACGTGGGTTGGGTTGCCTTGGCTATTGGCTAGCCTACCAGTTAAAACGCTTTGCAGTCTTTTCCTTTTTGTTTTATGGAGAGGGAAACCACGACATGCACCTATTTCGGCTTTCTATTTTTTTTTCTTTTCTTTTCTTTATTATTACTTTTTTTGTGACTCAGTGCAGGTGCGCCAAGAAAGGTATCACGCATACCAGAGGACTCAACGCCTTCCAACGATTTTTTTTCTTTTCTTTTCTTTTCTTTCCTCTTTCTCTTTTTCTCCTAACACATCATCTTCCTCTTCAAATTATTACACTGTTTTGGGACTTTTCTTTTATTTTGTTTCTTTTTTTTATTTTGTTTCTTTTTTTTTCAAACTCAAACTAAACTTATCTAATCTACTTTCTAACTGATATTCTTTAGAATTCGTGTTTTGTGTTATCTTGTGTTGTCCAGATGTTTTAGGAGATGTCGTAATCGTGTTATATACAAGGATTTGTTATTTTTTTTCCCCCCTTTAGTCAAATATTTGATTTGATTTTATATGATCTTGTGCTAGAAATTTATTTAAAAAAATATGATTTATGATAATTTATTTGAACAAGTTGCTTTTTTCTTTCCAATTTACGAGATTATTGGGAAGCACAATAATATTATTCTATAGTTAGTGAGTGGTGATGGTGAAAAAAAAAAAATATAAAAAAAAAATAACGATGGTTCAATAATCTTTAAAGTACTCAAGATATCATTGATTATGGTTGATAAACAAGTTTGAAACCCTATCTAAGTAGAGAAATTTACACATCGTTTAATTATGCTACTTTTGACAAAAAAGTACTTAAGCGCATATGCATTTATTTGTGATTGATTCCGTATGCATTTTTGTCTCGAGCGTGTACAAAAAAAAGAAACCAACAACAATTTTGGTTCGCGTGTTAAACCAAAAACATGTATAAATCATAAAGTGGTTCTGATTTTTATTAGTGTTAGATCAGAGTTTCTTAAAAAGACTTAAAAATCATTAGCTTTCTTTACCTGCACGATGCACAAAGTTTTTTCTCAATTCGGGTGTGAATTATTACAATAGGTATTTAAATTATAATTCATATATATAATATTCTTTTCACATCAACAGAATCAAATTATTTCCATTAAAACTATATGTCGATATAATCAAGATTAACTTCAAATATATTATGTTAGCGAAAAAAAAGATAAAATCTTAACTAAATTTGTCATAAATTAGTTTTTGGGAAGAATGTTATATTTTCAATGATTCTTTAGTTGGGTTAAAAATAACATGTATTTTTGAAATATTGGTCTCATTATTACATTTTAAACCATTATTCAATATAATTCAATAATCACATCATGCAAATTGTGACTAGTGATTCACCGTAAAGATAAGAAAATGATATGTTTCTTTTTCTTTAACAAATAAGTTAAATTTAGTTTAGATAAAATTTTACAACTCTTTCCACTATAAAAATAAACTTTCATTTTATAATAGTAAATTGAAATTTGAACAAAATTTATTTAAATTTGATTTTCTTGTTATTCCGTTTCAATTAATTTTTTCTCCTTCACAAGCATAAAAAAAATCATAACAATTGATCGAAATTGATTTGTTAACAATGTTGCATGTAACTTGAACATCAATTATTTTAAAGATTTTGAAATCTTCATAGTATTATCAACTTTATGGAAATGTTAGAAATATTAGTTTGTTCTCATTATAGTTTCAACATCCAATTTGGAGGAAAAATTCTCACCAAGAGTATTATTATAGGTAAAAGGTTTGTTTATGAAGATTGATTATTTTATAAAATATTTTTCGTACATTTGTATAATATTATGAAGAACCTTCACCTCTTTTTTAGTGGTCCTACAAAGCAAAAAATAATCATAAAATATAAGAGATTATAGGGGTGGCTTTACAAATTGATTTTCAATCACTGATTTTCTATTTTATGAATCAATACACTCAATTTTTTAGAACACAACATAAATAAATATGAGGATAAAGGATCTTTGAGTCTAAAACTCTCCATATCAAAATTAACTTTACCAACATAACTAATCCAACTCATGTCATGATCCAATTTACCCATTTATCATCAAAGTCCATTTTCATCATAATGGCTATGAACTCAATCAACTCTATCATGGACTTTACTAATATCAATATTTGAAGTAAAATCACCAAATTTTCTCTTTTTTATGGATCATTTCAAAATTCATAATAACTTTTTCATAATAAAGCTACTTATAATAAATGCATATTGTTAAAAAAATAACTTTAAGCAAAAACTATTTTCCATTTATTTGCCAAAAGTTTATAAATAACATTACAAAGATATATTGGCCTAAAATCGTCGTGCATGGTGACTAACTAGACTTCAAGACAATAGTTGTATCATCATAATCAACAGAAACATATCCTTTAGTAAATAGGGAAAAGGGAATTTTTTTTTCACATACCTAAATTAGGTCAACGCATGTTTTATACCTAATTAAAAAAAAAGAACTTGTTGAGCTTTCATAAGATAATTTGTTGGGCCTTGGTTCGAAACATTTGTTTAAGTGAAAAAAAAATTGGCAATTTCTCCCTGCACCTTATCATTTTTAATGTGAACCTAACGCAACTTTTTAAATTCAACTTTGTCCTTATCTTCTTCCTATTTTGAAAAAAGTTCCATAGCAGCTTGGTGTCCGTTTTAACTGCAGAGGAGCTAGTGTTGGTATAATGTTGGTGTTGTGGTGGAGGAAAGGTTTCACTCTTAGTTGCGGTGCACATTGTTCTGAGGTAAGAAAGCAAATTGCATCTTCGTTTTCGTCAGTTTTAAGGTGAGTTGTTCCCGGATGACAATATCCAGAAGCTTGGATATAGGCTTACGGATGCATAAATCTGGAAGACAATGTCAGTACCTCTAAATATAAAAATTTGTAAGGTAATTTCATTTTCAATCTAAGGTTCCGAATGCACGGAAGTTATCCAAAAGGAGTATTTGAGTTCTAAATATAAATATCAAGAATGGTTTTTTTGGTTTCCAGATTGCTACATCGAAAAAGTTTCTTGGTTGCTATAATTAAAGGTATTACGCTCATTTCAGGTGCCAATTTGAAAAAAAGTTCTTGAAAGAGATACCATAATTTTTATCCCCTTAGAAAATATGCTCAAGTGAGAGAAAAACTTTCTCAAAAATATATACTCTGATCAAAGCTAGTGATGTGTCCGTTGGGAAGGCTAATGAACCACTCTTGCGCCGCGCCTGATAGTGTGCTCATAAGCATCTTATAATGGACGACGTCAAATCTCCTGGTGAGCATCATCTGGGTGTGGAATGTCGTGAGATGGGCCTCTAGGTCCTCTACTCATGTGAAGGAGACTTTCAGACCTAGAGACATTGTTGGTAAAGCGACATTCATGATCGCTCGCGAGAATGGCATGGGACGTGCCCTAAGTGGTACTGGTGGTGCACGTTCGTTCGTCGCACGCTCTCCTACTTGTTGTAAGTCCCTTCGCAGTTCCTCATTGGCCCTGCGCAATTCTGCGTTATCCGCTCGGGAAGGTGCTACTTCTGCTTGGAGAGCGCATCGTATCCAAGATTTGTTGCGTGGTCACGTTGTCCCCCCCGGAGGGTACCCTTCCCGCGGATCCAGCAGTTGCTTGTCTCGTACTCCTCATGTTGTTGGTAAAGACTCTTAACGTAACTGTGAGTGGGACCTTGTTTTAACGGGCCCCACGGTGGACGCTAAATGTTCTCGTCGGTGGACTCGCTCCACCGGATGGCTCTAACAACTGCTACCGCCCTTCCTGTCTTGCCTGAGAAATGCGCCTTCTTGATCAAGAAACCTCTCACCTGCAAAAGACAAAGGGGCACCCTAGCGGCCGTTTGCACTCCGACACTCAAGTTAGTATTAGGGCAAAGAAACACCAAGTGTGTATATTAGCTTTAGTCTTAGAAACTGCGTACTTTACTAGGGTTCTTGACACCCTTTATATAGGCTGAAACTAGGGTTTACCTTTGTGTTATCGCCCTTGACTAAGGTTCCTTGGAAATGTCCTTGTGCTGCTATTCGTAGAATCTTAACGTATCTAGCACGTGGACTTCCCTTAACTGGAGTGCAATGACTGACAAAGTGGCCGCTTGGGTACCAACTTGTGCACCTAATCTCTAGCGCCATCTGCTTCGTGGGTGCCCTAAGTGTTCACGTGCCATGCATGCAACTTTCCCTGGAAACGCTAACCCTAATGGGCCTTAACGCCTCCTAGGATTATCCACTCGTGTTGCGCCTCCATGCGTCATACACACCACGTGCATGGATCTCTCGTGACTTAGGCTTCCCACACATCTCATGTCTTTAACTGTTAACTTATCATGACTTTGGGATCCACCTTGAGTGGCCCTGCACATCGTCCAGATGACCGATGTTCGATCTTCTCCCCCTACTGGCAAGGTCCGCTATCGATCTCCAACATCGGGCTCAGGTATTAATATCAAAGACTAACCAAACCCCTGGTAGGTGCGTTTGGGGCTCACCTCGCATGGCTCCCTTTCATTACCAAACATCGGTGTGCAATGTCTGAGGTCAGCCTCCGAGTCGATGACCGAGGACTGATCGGAACAATTACAATATTATTAATATTTATATTATTAAAATTGTTAGTAATATTATTAAATTTTTTACTAATTAATAATATTAATATTATTATTCTTATTTTTAATATCATAAATATTATTATTTGTATTATTAAAATTATTATTAATAAAAATTCTAATATATTATTATTAAAATTATTAATTTTATTATTACTATTAATATTAATATTATTATCTACAATGATAATATATTATTATTAATATTATTATTAACATTTTTATTAATATTATTGTTAATATCATTAAACTTATTAGTATTATTAGTATTAATATGGTTATTAATATTATTAAAATTGTGATTAATATTACTATTAAAAATATTAATCTTATTATTAGATTTTTATTATTAATATTATAAATATTATTATGAGTATTGTTATTACAATAATGTTGTTATTAAAATTATTAATAATATTATTAATATTGTTAATGTTATTACTATTACTAATATTAATAATTATAATTAATATTATAATTAATGTTAATAATATTATTAATTATTATTAAGATTACTAATATTATTATTAATATTATTATTTATAATAATTATTATTATTATAATAATGACTATAATTATAATTTTATTATGATAAAAAGTTATTTTGGTATAGTGATTAAAGGTTGTTTGTGTAATAATGGAACATGAGTTTTATTTATTCCTGTAACAAAATATTATAATAATTATAATATTAATAGGAATAGAAATAAAAGTAATATTGAAATTTTTAATATGTGTAGATAATTAGCTAATACGTAACTTTAACTATGGATTTTTGTCTGTGAGTAATGTTCTTTTACTTACGAATTTTTTCTATTATTTACGGATTTCTGTTGTAGGTAATTAATTTTTTTTAGTGATACAAAATTTGAACATTGAATTGTAATTAGATCTGAACGTTTTCATAAAATATATTTCAAAAATCTTTTTAATATGAAAAATATGCGTGCACTATTTTTTTGAAACTTTTTATATAAGTTATTGTTGATTTAAAAAAATTCTAATACATAATCAATTTTATTTTTTAATAAATAGTTGTATCAAAATAGTTTATGATCAATATAAACGTGTATTTCATTCTCAAAACATTAAAACATAATATTTCATATTTCTCGTGTGCTTTCCTTTACAATTTTAAATATGAAAAGTTTCCAAACTCATTTAATCATTAATCTTATTTAAAAATGTGTTTTATATAAATTAATATCAACAAAAAATTCACACAGTGTTATAAAAATGTAAAAGTTAAATATATACATTCCCTAATATAATAGTGCATCTAACAAATAGAAGACAAAGTGATTGTCTATCACATGTAGACTTCACTAATAGTCTAATATGTTCATAATCACTGTTTTGATAAAAATTTATTGTGTTTTAGAAGTGTATGCTTTTATATAATTTTAAAGATCGATCAACGAGATCTTTTAGTCAAGTTCAGTACTATGAGATCATCTAGCACATTTGTTCACAATTGGATTGTCTAGCTGGTTAAGTTTTTCATTTCGATTGTTCTCTTTAGAACATACAAGCACTCTAAGATTTTTCCTTCCTAAGATGAAGATTAGATCTTCTATTGTGATTTTACTAGGTTGTCTTTTCACTGTGAGATCGTATAGTGAGTCTTGTTCATCTTTTTTATTTATATCTTATAGACTTAGACTCTAATATATGCACATAAGTGAGCTTCATTATAAATCACAACACACCTTATAGTATTTGTTATCATCAAAATATATAGACTCTCATATCACGAGATTAGACCATTTAGCGGTTCCTGGATAGTTTAACGTCTTAACACCTTGCTCCCATGTATTTCCGTTCACAATGAAAAATCAAGGATTACGTAGTTTTAAATGACAAAGATTGTTTGTTGGTGTGTTTGATATTTTTAATTTTTAATTTTTTTTGGATTGTATGTTTTTTTTATGATTCACGCTGATTGGAGTATAAGACAATGCGAACGATTATGCTTAATATCTTTACGAATCATACTATTGAATATTTATGTGAATCTTATTTGAATAAAACATATATTTTTTAAAAAAAATTGGAAAAAGATATTGAATAGAATATGGTGTTCACAATCATTAAAATATTCAAATAATTATTTTTATTAAATATTAAATTACGTGTGTGGTCATACAAATATCTAACATTTATTTGGACACAATTTTAATTTTCAAAAAAATGTTGGTGGTTATATATGCAAAAAAAGACATATGTAAATAGTAGAAACACTGAACCAAAAGAAGGGCCTAAGCTTTTTTAAAAAGTAAAAAGTGGTGGGTGTATGAATAAAGAGAGGGAGTAGCAGATAGACAAATGTTGGGCCACATGAATATGCCCAGACTTTTCAAAATTGAAGTGTACATCGTGGGAAATAGTGTGGAAACGCTGGACCAAATGAATGGGTTCAAATTTTCTTAAAAGACTAGGGGTGAGAACAATAATTAGCCGTGTCAGAGAGCAAAGAGACCTAAAATAAATAGCTGCAATCAAAATTTTAAGGTCTCTTCTTCCTGCACCTCTACATTTTTCTTCCTGCATCCCCACAATTTTCTTAATCCCAAAACTGGCCTTGATCTTTTATTTGAAAAAGGTCACCGTGGTTACGGAAATTGGGATCTGGGAGTGTGCTATGGTTTCATCAATCCGGAACTGAATCATTTTTTTTTGGATGAGGGATGTTCCAGAAACAAATTTTGCATAAATTATTGATTTTTGAATTGCTGAATTCGAAAGCCTAATTTTATTACGAATTGGTAGATCTGAAATGTTTTTTTTTTAATTATGGATTTCTGAGTCCATAATGCATATTTATGTTACGGATTGGTGAATCCATAATGCTTTTTTTAATGATGAATTTTTAAATGTGAAATGTATATTTTGAATGACGGAGTGGTAGATCCAAAATTTTACCGAAAGTGTCAATCCAAAATTTTTTCAAATTCCATAATCCAAAATGCAAAAAAAAAAATACAATTCAAGTACATTTTAGGGTTTTTAAAAAATAATAGGAACAGTTTGATCTTTGCATAACTCTGTGGGTACAGGAAGAAAAATGTGGGGGTGCAGGAAGAAAAATGTGAGCAATCGGCATGAATTCATCCCACACGAATATATTGTCGGAAAATCTGCGTGAGGGGTGCAATTACACAAATTTATTACAAAAATGAGTAAAAATAATAACTTATATAATAATTTATTACATATGAGTAAGTTGGATTAATGTGGTATAACTTTATGTTTTTGTAAGCGTTATAAATTCACACAACTTTAATTAAACAAAGAAGTACTGAGAGATGTACACAATTATTCATGATAAAATCGTTTTAAACCTACATAACTTTGCTTAATTTATTTTAAATGTTAAATGAAACCGTTTCAAAGATAAACGAATTCAGTAGTCCATGATTACAGTAAAATCGTGTGAATATTAGATGACTTTGGTTATATAAGTTTAAAAGAAATCGTGAAAGCTTGAAAGAACTTTAATTGTATATAATATATACATTGATATAAATAATTTTGTTTTAATTTTAGTTATTGAATTAAATTTTGGTCATTATTGTTTTAATTTGCCTACATTGAAGTCGTGGTAACTTATGCATGTGTTTATTTATTTTTATTAATTATTAATACTAATTGAATAGTTAAGAAAAAGAATTAAAAAAGGGAAAAATTAAAATGAGTAGAAAATGACAATTTGTTTAATTAAAAATAAAGAATGAATATTATTGTTGTATTATTAATATCTTTTGTAATTTTTGTTTATTTGTTACCATTTTTAAAATTAAAAGAAGTAGTCACATTTTTTATAAATGAGAATTTTTAAAAGATGACAACATTATATATAAAAATAACAGTATTGCTCATGTAGAAAATGTGTCCTTAAGTATTGCTCTCATCTTCATTAATATATGTAGATTTCGTTAAAAAAAGTTAGAGGGAAAAGAAAAGAAAGAACACTTGTACATGTGCGTTTCCTAAACATACAAAGATAATTATTACATTCAAAATATTGTAATTTATAATTTTAAAACATAATCAGGGTAAATCAACAGGAAAGATGTATAAAAAAAAAGAAAATGCATATTATATATTATTTAAATAAGTATTTAATGTTTTTCTTATTTCAATAATTATTTTTCTTAAATATTTTTGTTCAGCATCTATAAAGGATTTAAATAATACAACTTTTTATTTAATTATTCATTTACTCAAAAAATAAAGTAAAAAAATGATTTGTTTAGATCAATATTTAAGATGGTGATAGTAAGATATAACCCCAAGTAAAAAAAAAGCACTTCCTCATTTATCCTTTCTTTCCCCCTTCTCTTTTCCTCTTTCTTCTCTTTTACAACTTTTCTCCCATATCAATAATTCATCCAAATCCAAATATTTAGATTAGATTTATAATCTAAATTTATATCTTTTATAAAAACAATTTAGAAATCCAAATCCAAATATTTAGATTGAATTTTAAATCAAATTCAAACATTTGGATTGAATTTTAAATCAAAATCTATATTATTATAAAAAAATGAATTGTATTTTAAATCAGAATTATTGTTTTATAAAAAAATTAACATAATATTAATATAATAATATGTACAAAAGTTAAATATTAAGAAAATATAATAAAATTATAATTTAATAATACCACAAAAATTAAAAATAACATAATATATAAATTCTCAACATTAAAATACACCTACCTATAATACTTTAATTAAACTTTGAAAATATTATATCCATTTACTATGTATAAAATATTGGAACAAATAAAATTCTAAAAAAAATGTATAAAACTAGATTGTTTCATGTGTGTGAGAGAGCAAATAAAATTCCAAAAGTGAATAAGATGTGCTAGAGAGAGAGAGGAGCACAAGAGAGAGAGAACCGCAAATGAGAGAAAATATAAAAAGGTGGTTTGGATAGTTAGAGAGAAACTACTTCTAAAAATTTGGATTATCCAATTTTTAAAATCTGTATAAATAAAATAAAAATTTGATATGAAAGTATAATAAAATGTGGATCAGACTAGACATTAAACTTAAATAAATTAACTTTTAATAGGTTAGAGCAGTGCAAAAGAGGAGCAGTTTTAGAAAACTAGATTTTTTTGCCCACCCATACCCATACCTCATTCATTTCAAAATATGATCACGCCATGCGGTAACTGAGAAGTCAGGATACATTTCTATCGATCAGATTTTCAAACAGAATAAGTTCATTTTTACTCTAAAAATCTCTTATTATCTATTTTTCTATGTGATCTAGTCATCAATCTTGGTATGATCAGTTGAAAAGAGTAATCCTCTCAACTTATTCTACTATATACTGAATTTTTGTTTTGTTTGGATAACTTGCATTAGGCCCTTATATTATATTGAAGCTTATCCAGATTGAGGAGATAAAAATCTAAAGGTTGCTTGGAAAACAAACAATTAAGATAAGAGAAGCTAACTTTAAATTTTAATAATATCCTAGGCTAGAAGATGTGGACAGAACGTGGTCCCAATATTCAATTAATCTTGCAGGGATGTTGTTTGTTTATATATTGTTTAAATTTGTATAAATATTAGATTTTGATAGTTGGTGGGAAGGTTCTTGAATGTTATGAATTTTTAAATGTTGTGTGATTGAATGACATGTATCATATATGAATGATGAAAATTGTATGAGATTGATGTCATGCATTTGTGATAATGTATGATTTGTTGTTTAATGGTACATTAATTATGAAAAACTTATATTTAAAAGAGATCCTCTAACTTCATTGATGATCTAAGTCATATAGACTAAGATATCAGGTGGTGAGAAGCTGACGAGGGAGTCCATACACACCGGGTTCCGTTGCAAACACTCGATATTGGAGGTTTGAACTTATCCTGTTCCTTGATATATGGATTAGATGTTAGTCTCTAGTATGATTATATTTAATGAGTCTTCCGTAAGACGACGAATTCAAGTGTAGTCAATGTGATTGAAATGAAATCAATGTGTTATGGATTGAAATGAAATCCAATGATTGTGATTGAAAATAGATTCATGTGTGGTCTATATGAATGAGGAAATTAGTATTCAAATTTTATATGAAAACATTTAAAGAAATGCTTATAAATGATTAGTGTGATTAGTTCTTTTCGCATGAATTATGTTATGAAATTTCTTTTCATTAGCTTACCCTTGATTTTCTTGTTGTATTGTGAACTGCGATGGTTGTACCGCGTACACGAGTAAATGATCATATAAGTATTAGAGGGTTTGAAGAGCTTTAAGATGTTATTTTGAATTATATATTATAAATATTGTATTTATATAAGTTCTATTTAAGAACATTTTGAAATATTAAACTTGTATAAAAACTTGTACAACTTATTATAATAGTTACATATATTTTTGGATATTACAATATTAGATATAGATATGCTAAGGAAAAATGTGCATACCAATTAAAATGATTTTATTTATTATTATTATCATTGTATACTATAATTATTAATGAAGAGAAAATAAATTAATTTTTTTAATCAACACTAATAGAGAAAAAGAAGATAATTGCATGAACTAGACAAATCTCAGCAAGGAGATTGGTATTTCTATAAAAAGGAAAATTAATAGTCACTTACCTATGACTTAATTAATTTGATATATTAATATAAAATAAAATAAAAGAAGTACAAGTAAGAATAATTTTGAAATAGTGGATCTTACTCTTTAAATTGTATAAAAATAATGTATTAAGCATTGTGTTACTGATTCAATTAAATTAGAGTGGAAATGGGTGTAAAAGTGATGAAAATAGGTTGAAATGGGATAATAAGACGCAGTTATAAGTAGGTTACTTCAAATAGTTTGGGAGATGAGTAAGAAAGCCCTAGAGAGGAGATGGGAACTCCAGAGACATCACGGGAACCTTGCCCTGATCGGATCTTAGACGACATAGGCGGTGCGTTCGGCATGGGCGCCGTCGGTGGCTCCGCCTTCCACTTCCTCAAGGGACTCTACAACGCGCCCAAGGGCGCGCGTGTGGTCGCCGCCTCGCAGGCCGTGCGCCTCAACGCGCCGCGTGTGGGCGGAAGTTTCGCCGTCTGGGGGGGCCTCTTCTCCTCCTTCGACTGCACCATGGTCTACCTCCGCCAGAAGGAGGACCCCTGGAACTCCATCATCGCGGGCGCCGCCACTGGCGGCTTCCTCTCCATGCGCCAGGGTCCCCCTGCCGCCGCCCGCGCTGCAGCGTTCGGCGGAGTGCTCCTCGCACTCATCGAGGGTGCCGGCATCATGCTCAACAAGGTCCTCAGTGCGCAGCAGCAGATGCCTATCATTGTCGACGACGGTTTCCCTCCCAACGAGCTGCCGGGCCAGACCGCTTCTCCGCCTTCGTGGTTCGGCGGGTGGTTTGACGACGGGAAGAAGGACGAGCCTGCGACCAGCGGGGGGAGCGAGACCAAGGTTTTGGAGAGCTTCGATGCGCCTCCTGTCCCCAATTTCGAGTACAAGTGAAAAAAATAATTGGTTTTGGTTTGTTAGGGTTAAGAATTAAGGATGATTGTTTTGTTTAGGGTTCTAGATTTTTACCTTTCTTGTCAGTGATTCTTCTATCAACAAGTATAGTTTCCATGACTTTCTTTTTTTCTTATGATGTATCATATATGCAACTGAATTATAGATGGTGTTATATGCTTTTGATTCGAAATTCTTGATTACCTTAATTTAGGGTTTATCTTTTCGTTACCAATATGAAGAACATCAGTTTGCAAATTGAATTATTGATTTGATTGTTGGATGCTTGAATTGGTCAAGGACGCGGAAGGAACAAAATCAATGCCAGAGTTTATCTGTGTGGTGTAAGGGCGCAGTCAAGTTTTGCGATAAAATCTGTAGGCCTGTAGGCGTTTGCGTTACTTGGCTAATAGAATGATAACCAATTTGAATAACTGATAAGTCGTGTGCTAATTTTTGGAGATGTGTTTGTATGGGTATTGTATGCTGGGAATTTTCATAATGTATTTCGGTTTTGTAGTTCCGTTATTTTGCAGTTTCTCAAGTTTTTGGTTTAAAAATTGAAAAGAATACAACATTCATCACTAGATCAAATTAGTCTGGTGACAACCTTGTAAGATCTCATTCTACAATGCTTTTCCCGCGTTGATGTTATTTCTGTCTCCAATTTGTCCATCCTGTATTGGAACTTCACATTTCCTCAATCATAAAACACCTACAGGCCAATGATTCTAGCTGTGTTTATGTCTGGTAGAGCAACTAAATTTCCATTCGAAGAAATGTTTTTCAATGCTTCGCTGAGTTGATTAATAAGAGCAAAGATCTATAATACAACATTCATAACGGGAGCCAACTTTGCCTACATTAGTCATTTTAATTATCCATTTGATGAATGTAAAGACTAGACACCTCACGGCACCATTTCCATTGAAATTTGGAAATTTTCTGAATACAAAATATTCTGAAACAAATCTCTCTCAAGTGTTTGCAACAAATGCATTCTTAAACAAGAAATAAATTATTTTCAGACTACAAAAGCATCATCATTCATGCAGAATGCCCAATATGTCCTCATCCCTAAACAAATGGAACCTGCAAGAAAAAAAAAGCGATACATAAATTTTCAATCGAAAGAGCTTCACACACAACAAGAAAACAGATCCAAAATCACACATACTCTTTGTCCTCGAGCTTGATTTGCGTGCCACCGTACTCAGGCAAGAGAACGCGATCACCTTCCTTGACGGACACCGGAATGAGGTTTCCTGCCTTGTCTCGTGATCCGGGACCAACTGCTACCACCTTACCGGAATTAAGCTGTTTCGAAACCACGCAACACAAGGGTTGGTTGAACCATTGAGAGATAAACCAATAGAATCACAGAAAAGCGAAAACGGTGAAAGAATAAACCTGGGATGACTTCTCAGGGAGGAGAATGCCAGCGCTGGTCTTGGAGGGAGGAACAATTTTCTCAACGAGAATGCGATTGAAGGTGGGAATCAAACGCTTTGCCATCGCCTTCTATTTTCTGCAATTAACAGTGTAATTGATTTTAGGATTTAGAGAGGACTCACTATTCTTAAAACGCTAGAACCAGGGTTTCGCGATGAGGATGGAAGGTTCTAGGGACTAGATTTTCAATTTAGGGTTTTGGAGGACATTATGTCAAAAATGGGCTTACACTTAATAAATAAAGACAAGGCCTTCCTCAGCCCAAACTACGCTATTATTGCCATTGCTTAAGCTTTTACTTCCTGCACCTCCAATTTTGAACCTCTACCTCCATTTTTGAACCTGTACCCTATAATTTTTAAAATGACTATAAGTGACTTCCAGATCAACTGTTGTGGAAATTTTTCCAAAACACACTTTCTGAAATTCAATAAATACATTTCCAAACACATTACAATATAAGATTTTTGGAACAGAACTTTTAGAATAAAATATTTGAAATGCATGAAATACATTATGAAACAAGATTTTTAAAAATGTTTTTTCTACAACATATATAATGCCTTCCAGAATGTGATTTTCTGAATAAGTTTAGAACATATGAAATGTGTTTCAAAAACAACTTTTTAAATGATTTTTTTTTTTTTGCTCTTTTTCTTTTTACTACAACATTCTCCTTTTCTTCTGATGATGGTGCAGTGACAGCAGTGGTTGGTGCAGTGACCGCATAAATGGATCTGATAATTCGGTTATTTAATCTAATTGTGAAGTGCAGGTTCAGAAATAGGGAGTGCAGAAAGTAAAATTCCATTGCTTTTGTCTTTGGGCCTGTGCCGGGATTTTCTATTCTTAAATAGGCTTCTACTTCCTGCACCCTTATGTTTTTCTTCCTGCACCCCCACAATTTTAAAAATCCCAAAACTTGCCTTGACCTTTTATTTGGAAAAGGGCACCGTGGTGGAGTGTGCTACGGATTCATCAATCCGTAAGTGAATCATGCTGTTTTTTAGATGAGGAGGTGTTTCAGAAGCAAATTTTTATTAATTTTTTTTATTTTTGGAAGATTTACAAATTTATCAATCCAGAAGATTTACGGATTTCTCAATCTAAAAGATTTATGGATTTCTCAATCTGAAAGATTTATGGATTTTCAAATCCAGAATAAGAAAAAAAAAATGCGGATTCCTAATTCTGTAAAATTACCAAACTGCATTGTTTGGAATACTAGATATAAACTGTGGAACGATAATCCAAGACACTACCGACCACCACCAAAAGAAACATCTTCCTATGTTAAGAGATGGAGCAGCGCTACCAATATTCAGAGAGAAATGTAATCCATGTGTGCTGTGGACAGAGGAAGAAGAAAAATTAGTGTGAGTCTTATGTATATTTTGAAGTTTTAAAAAAATAATTGGATTATTTTTGTCTTTTTGCAAGAAGAAAAACGTAAGAATGTATTTCGACACTCCAACAAGACTTTTTTTTCCACCCAGTAATTTTCTATATATTAAGTAACAGACTAATCTCAATTATAATATTGGGACTGATAAAAAAACACTGTGTTTATTATTTACTTTTCTTAACGTGTTTAAGAAATAAATATTAAACTTCAATTTTAATCAGAATATTTTTTAAATGAATTTTGTTAAGAATATATCATGAGAAGTTTTTTTCATAGTTTTTTACAGACAGTTCTGGATGTGATTATTAAATTGTCTAATAAGTAATTTAAAATCACATATAAATTATTTTCTTTTACAATTTTTTTTAGCTGGGTTTCGAAGATGTATAAAGTATTTATTTAATTGATCGATGGAGAATTTGTGTTTAAGCTGATAGATCATAAAAAAATTCCCATTATTGCTCATTTATTTTTGTTTTATAAGTATTGAATACATTAATACTTTTTAAGCTTTTGGGTGACCTAGTTATTCCTTAGGCAAGAGTTATACGTTAAGGCCATAATATTTATTTGAGATTAACCTTTTTTTCCAACACATAAAGACACGATGAACTGCATATTTAAAGAATAATATTATCTATAAATTATATCACTCTATATCACAAGCACGCACACATACATACACAAAGAGAGACCTTCATGTGTTCAATCTCATTATTCTTTCATAATTTGATTACTCCTCATCGTATTTAAAGAGTAGAACAACATTCTTAATGGAGCAACTTTCAGTCAAAGCTTCTTACATGGACGGGAAACTTATCAAAAGAGAAAAAAAATTCAAGTAAGGGAAGCTACCTTAAATAATCTTGAGTTAGAATATTTTCTTTGTGAAGATTCTTGTAGCATGACATTCTTTTGTATGCTAAGTTTAAAAAGTCTTGGGTTACATTGGGTATGAAGTTTTAGGATTACAAGTAAGACTAAAACTCTCCAACGGGAAAATTAAGAACACTAGTTGCATTGACCTCTAATGTTCTCCAGTAACTTGAGAAATCTAGAGAACATTGATTGCATTTGCTTCTGACGTTCTTTAGTTGCATGAAAGACTAAAGAATATATTTTGCATGCGTATCTGATGTTCCACAAATAAACTTGTAGAAACTGAGCACCGTCACTTGCATGTGTGTATGATGTTTTCCATTATCGTGTTAAGTCCTGAACCTTCTTTTTATTGGTAGAACTACGGTCTCTCCTTATCTATCTAAAACCTCCATCGAGTCTTGAGATGTATGTTAGATAAACTCTCAGTTTTGAAAATAAGAGTCTAATGATTTTGAGATATGAGTTTATTTTGAAAAAGTAAGGAGATAATTACATTTAAGTGTCAAGGTGTTTATATTGAAGACTTTGTTTGAATTTTTTAAGTGAGAGTATCGTTCGATAACACCCTTTCAAGGAAGGCATATGTGCTTAAGCAAAGGTATAGTCAGAGTTTTTTTATTGAGTGCTTCATCTAATATTCTTGCTTAACATGATTTTTTTTACTCAAGTGAACATATCATTTTGTATCTTTATCTAATTCATCTTTACTTGGTCTGCCAGAATGTATTTGTTGTATATACGCGTGTTTTATGAAAAAGTATTTGATTATGTGTTTGAATGATTATTACTTTAATTCAATGATGTATATATGCATGAAATTATATAGTTATGTATGAGGTGTGATTTTAAGGCCACAAATCATTGATGATATGTGAACCATGGTTTCTCATGGGTATTAAACAAATATATATATTGTAATAGAGATTTCCTAGCTTCATTGATGGTCTAAGTCATATAGATTAATGTTGAACAAGGCTTTGATGTCTCAAAATCTCTATGGATTGCTTGAAGGCTAGATGTAGCTTGTCTGTGTGTGTTCTGATTAGTTTGTATTGTAAATCCACTCTTAGTTAGGATTTAAACTTGGTTTAAATGAAATCCTTTTGAAAAAAAAGTGTTTTACAAAAAAGTGGGAAAACAACCAGTTGTTTTATCGTTTCAATTGGTTGTTTGACACTTAATGTTTTTGAAACAGGTTTGACAAAGCTTGAATTGGTTGACTTTGTTGTCTAACCAATTCAATTGGTTGTTTTGACTATTCAACCAATTGTTTTTAAATTTCTTAACAGAATCTGTTAAGTTTGGTAAATCTGTTTCAGCTGATCCAAAACTGTTTTGGCTCCTTCATTAATGGTGTGTTTGGATTGGAGAGTGAATTTGAAGTGATTTGAGAGGAAAGTGAAGTTGTTTGGATTAGGGTATATTAGAGTAGATTTGTGATAAAAGTTTATTGAAATTTGTAATTGATGTGATATTGTGAAAGATTTTTAAATTTTTTTAAAATATATAAAATGTAAGTTTACATATTTGATAAATAGTAAATTTTAAAAAAATTATAAAAAAATTTAATGTAATAGAATTTAGAAATATAGATCAGAATTAAAATAAGATAATTAATATTAAATTTAATAAAAATACGTATTAATAATTAAAATTAATCTTTTATTTAATATTTATTTTATTATAATATAAAATTTTAATATTTATGATTAATAAAGAAATTATAAATATTATATATATTAAAATATAATTTGCATACATAATTAGTATATAATTTATTAATTCTTTTAAAAACAAAATAATGTTGAGTCATCTTTTTCCGCAAATCTCTTTATGGATGAAGAGAAAGTTCACTATAAGGAAATAACAATTTAGTCACCAAATTTAGCGACCGAAAATTAGTGGTCACAATTTGCAACTGAAATAGTCACCAAATATCCGTAGTGTCAAATCTGCAACTGAAATAGCGACCGACTAAATTATTAATCATGTTAGTTAGTTTTGCGACCGAATTCGCGACCGAACATGAGAGTGACAAAATCATTGGTCGCTAATGTGGTGGCGGTTTCGAATAAATTGGGAAAAATATATCTGCGACCGCATTAACAACCAAATATGTTTATCTTTTAGCCACTGATTTTATTTTGGTTGCTAAATTTTATTGCTTTTATCTGCCACCGAATTAGCCATCGAATATGTTTACTTTTTAGTCACCAATTTTCTTTTGGTTGCTAAATATAAATGTTTATTTTTTCCACTGAATCAGCCACCAAATTTATTTATGTTTTAACCACCGATTTTGTTTCGGTCGCTAAATATAATTGTTTATTTTTACCCGTGAATCAGCCACCAAATACGTTTATTTTTTAACCACTGAATTTCTTTTGGTCGCTAAATATAATTGTTTTTTTTACTACTACTACTACTATTAATAATAATAATAATAATTCATTTTTATTTTAAAAAACTATACAAAGATCACACTTTAAATATTAATGAATACTCATCCGTTTAAAAAATAATTAGTTGTATTACTGATTTCTTTTTCTATTTAAAAAATACGTGTCAATTATATTTTTAATTTCTTAAATTTAAATAAAATTTATTAAATATTGTTTTTAAAATATCAGCTCATATAAAATTTTTAAATAAAATTACATAACAAAATATTATTATTAATAAAATTAATCCTTTAAAAAAATAAATTACGCTTCATAATTAAATTTAAATAAAATGATCTCTTTAAAATAACTTTAATTTTGTAAAAATAAATAAATTTTCAAATTTAACTGTAAATAATTTTTTAATTATTTTTTTTTTAATAATAACAATTTTATCACTTGTTTCTAATTTTTTGTAATTAAAAATTATCTGTCAATTAGAAATCATGAAATGTATTAGTATGAAAAATAATTAATTGATTAAAATATCCACATTTATTATCATAGATATTTAAATTTTATTTTTTAATTTTACATAAATTTTACATTTTTTTAATATTATTTATAAATAGGTGGCTTAAGTAAATAAAGAACGTGACAATTTTAATACAACATGTATACTTATTTATTCATTGGCAATAATAAATAATGTAATTAGATAAAACATTGGGATTTATTTTTTTTAAGCTTCAGAGTTAGTTGGAAGCTGCAGGTAGCTTTTAGGGCACCAAATACCCAAAACAGAGTTATTGGTCGTGGTGTGAACAAAGCTGCGGAGGAAGCTGCAGGCGGTGGTCGGAGGAGGAGGAAGTTGCGGGTGGTGGTCGTGGTGCGAACGGAGGCGAACGGAGGTGCGAGAGGAGGTGTGAACGGAGGTATTTGATTGCTTGCATTAATTTTAACCTCAATCCTTTTGTCTAGGCTTGCGAAAGATGGTTTATTGCTAAACGATCAAACAAGTTATCGTTGTAGGCATTAGTTTTTCTTGTTTCTTATGTAATGTTGTTTGAAGGTCTTTGAGCATTGCAATCACACAAGGGTTTATGTTTGATGTGGTTCCAATGTGAGTTGAACATAGTGCTTTGCACTGGTTCTACTAATAGAGTTATTATGTTAGTGTTTGCAACTGAATAATTTTCATGTTTGGAAGATAGGGGATTCTTTTTAGTGTTTTCAGGCATGTGATTGATTTGGGTTTAACTGGTTAGTTTTGTAAATTTTTTGGTGTTTGAGTAGAGACCTTTTAAAAATAATTATTGCATTTTAATTCTTGGTGATAAGTAAAATGCTGGTAAAATCATCTGGAAGACAAGTTTTGGAGCAACCTACTAAGAAAAAAAAAGTCTGCGTTCAGGACAGGCAATTATGTGTTTCAGAAAACTGTTTTTGATATTTGTCATCAGTGATCCACCTTTCTGAAAGCACTCGTGTGATCTCTGTAGATATGGCATAACAACATGACATACTCAGATTGTGAGTTCCAATGTCCAGAGCTTCCACTTGATGGACCTAAATCTTCACCTTTAAGGCTAACCTGAATTTACAAAAATACAGATGGTGTATTTGTCTGTGCATGACTTCAATAAAAAGAGAAAAACTGAAGTCCAATTTACTAGTTCAGTTGTATCTATCCAGTTAATTGAGTAAACAATACTCAAAATGGGAAAGAAAATAACTAGCTTTAGTTAAGCTGAGACTAACCTGATACTCAAAGGCGCATTTATATTTTTGTGTTTTGGAACTAGTAGCATTACTCTTGTGATTACTTGTTTATATGGGGTGTAATGTTCATACTCCAATGGTGGGATAGTAGTTTACTTTAATATGGGAATTATTTTTTGTTTCTACTCCCCTAAATTTCCCTCGACTGCATTTTTAAATTCTTTGGGGTTCATGTTTCCACCTGGTTTAGGAGCATTATATGTGAGATCAATGGATATTGAACGAGTTTTTTTAGCTACTAATTGACTTAGTGAAGGGGAAGATGGCTTTCTGCTGGATTGACTGAGCTTGTTCCACAACTGCTTTACTCAATCATTGTAAGATGCCGTTTGCTATTTCCCCTTCACATCATATTTGGAAATGACTACAATTTTTTTTCTTAGTTTTATTTCATTCAGACTCTTACTAGCCATAAATTTGCCCCTGTCGGGTTTATATTTTTTTTGCAGCTGTATGAGGTCAGAATCTTGTCAAATTTAGACTTTTGCACTTCATCCAACTTGTCTTCATTATTTCATAGCCCTGCATGTTCTAACATCGTGTATTCATGTCCTTACTTTTTCTTTTATACTTTCGTTTTCAAATAATTATTAGCAAGTGATTGTTTTGGAGTTCATTTGTTATGCATTCACATGTTTAAATAGTTTTATAATTACAGAAAAAATCAATATTTAATTTTTTATACGTTAGATATTGTGTTTCAATGATAGCATCAAATTATTTTACATTACATATAGCTTTTTTTCTCTATTACTCAATGAAGAGAAGAAATGTAATTTTTGAATTTAGTTTGTAAAATATATATCAAATACAAATTAGCTGAGTTGTTATTTATTAAGTGAGTTTTGTATGTGAAGTTTTTTACTCCTTTTTTTTTTCTAAATGAATTTATATGACTAGCATTTGTGCGAAGTTCTCATTCTGTTATTCAAAATTATATTTTATAATATATTGATTTTCATATTATTCTTAGTGAATTTTTGAAATTAAATTTTAGTTTTATATGATGAGAACTCCACTTTCAACAATTTTTTAAATTAAATTAATTTCATGTTTTTTTAGCTTTTGCACTTGTTTGTATAGTCTCTATATCAAACGCTAGACGCTTTAGTTCTAAATGGTCTTCTTACCATGATATTGAAAACAAAGATGATAACAAATCTTTTTCCCTATATTATTTGTCTATCATCTCTTAATATATGGTTATATGGTTGATGTTATTTTTAGAACTTTATTGATATCTATCAAATTTACAAAAAAATAGTTGATATGTTTTTAGGGGAAACACACAATAATTACTATATAGTCACTCCTCCATGTTGATCCCAATAATTTGTGTCAGATAAGTTTAATTCTTTTCTTTACACTTTCTTTTTCGGAAACTATTATTCCAAATGTATGAGTTAATTCAATTTAATTTTTTCACCACGAACAATTAACTTGCATTCAGACTATATGGTGACTAAACCTTTATTATTAGGCTGAAGCTAGTTTTATTTATTTTAATGATCTTTTGATTCAATATGACATTATTCATCTCTCTTGTCTACAGGAAAAATATATATAGCAACAACTCTATATAAATAATATAACCTCTTCCCAAGATCAGTTACAAAGTGAACCAACAAATGTATGCTTCTCTTCCTGTCAATCGAATACTTTCATATTTGCATTTTTTACTTTCTCCATTCAGTGTCATGTTTTCTCTCTCCTAAAACAAGTGTATACATTAGGAATTTGTTGTAGTCAGATTGCATTAATGGAAATCCCCGAAGGTAGAAGGTGGTGCACCCTTGTGGGAAGGATGCGAGAATCACTCAGAATTGTCAGTTTCTTTGGAAGCTCTAAGCTTGAAATCTGATTATAATATGTCTGAAGGATGTTTCAATAGAATGGTCCAACTTATGGGGGAGACTATGCCCAAATATTATCGAATGGTTAATAATTTTTTCCAAGCTAAGAAGTCGGTGGAAATTGAAGAATGGACAATGGGTCAATGACAAGACTTGCGACCTTGCAGTATGTTTAAAATTTAAGTTATAAATTTATTTTTACTATATGTTTTCTTCGCAATAATCAATTTGATTTCATTTTCAGGAGAAATATAAGAAACGCTGAGAAGAATCCCAACAACAGCAAAATAATCAATTTGATTTCATTTTCAGGAGAAATATAAGAAACGTCGAGAAGAATCCCAACAACAGCAAATGCTTGAAAGCGAATCTCCACAAAACTCTCATATTGCCTCTATTGATGACAATGAAATATACATTGATGTTGTTGGAGGTGGAAATAAGAAAGGGAATGTCTATGGTCTTGGTATATTGAGCAAAAGGTTTAATAGTTCAAGAAGTGCTCACTCGACTACAAGCCAAGCTCCAATAATCCATCAAATAGAAGAAATGCATGAGATTATTCAAAAGTTAAATGATGAACTTATGACAAAACATGTCAAGGAGCGGAATCTTGAAGAAAAGATGGAGCTATTGATGAAAACTCACGAAGAGCAGAGTGAACGCATGCGCAAACAAGATGACCTGATGCACAAACAAAATGAGCAGATGCAACAAATCATGCAACACATTCAAATGAATAATCTCATATCAGGTTGTTCAAATCCTACTACCAGTGGACATCATAAAGGAGACAACATTAGAGATGATAGTTCAGAAGAAGATTAGTTGCATGTTGAATTATATAATAGATTTGACTCTTTTAACTAGTTTTTAATACTTTTCGTTGTGTAATACGATTTACTTTTAATTTAAGTACAACTCCTTCGTAAACTATGTATTTGATGTTCATTCGTTTTAGCTTGATTGAATTTTGAGTATCTATAAGCAAGTTTGAATTTTTTTTATAAAATGGTTAAAATACCATTTTAAATAGGTCATACATATAAAAATAGCCACCGAAACCGATTTGGTGGCTATATTTACAAAAATAATTTAGCAACCGAAATAGAATCGGTCGGGATAATTAAGAAAAATATTTAGCCACCGAAATCAAATCAGTCGCAAAAGGGGTCTCCATTTAGTCACCGAATTAGCCACCAAAAGTTTTTTTTAAAAATTAATTATTTTGATCCATTAGCGACCGAAAATGGTGGTCGCTATCACCTCTATTTCACCACCAATTTAGCCACCAATTTTTGTTATAATAGTTTGGTCGCTAATTTGGTTTCTGAATTTTGGTGACCAAATTTTCTGCAACTGATTTAGTCACCAAAATTTCGGTTGCTAAGTTGGTTTCTAAACTTTGGTGACCAAATACTCTGGGACCGATTTCGCCATCGAAATATCAGTTGCAAATTAGCGACCACTTTATAATTCAGTTGCTAAAGGCTTTGCGACTAGGGTTTTCGCTTCCATCTTTATTTGGTGACTGTTTCGGTCGCAGATCCGTTTAGTGACCGAATTATGTGGTCTCTAAAAGTGATTTTTTTGTAGTGGTTTTAAAGAAAAAATTGTTATTGTTTTTCGCGTTTTTATACATTTCTTACATCGCTTTTCCAATTTGCATTCCACTTTCTCTTTCTTCGCTAATCCTCGTCTGGATCCAAATAGGCCCTAAATGCGTTTAACTGCTGTTTGGAGTATATATAAGTGGTGTTAACGCTCCTGGCTAAGAAGATCAAACATTAATCTTTTGAAAACAATTTTCTCCAAGATTTACATCAAGCTTTGTTTGAACTTGCTTGAATTCAATCTCAACCTTGTTGACTGAATCTTCTAGTAAAAATGTTTTGTTACTTTTTAATTTCATATGCAAAGTCACTTTTATAATTTCAATCTATTATGAACAACATTATTACCCATGTTCATATAGTGAATGTTACACTGTTAAATTTTAATAGAAATTGTTCCTTATGGATTTGACATTCCTACTTCAAAGCACTATATTATAGTTTACTTGATGCACTTGCCAAAAGAATCAACAATGCTCATCTCTTCATTTCTCTTAAGAGAATATCACATTGAAATGTCTATATCAAGATTTCTTGAAGAATATGTTTAAAGTTATTTCACGCAAACAACTTTTCTAAGAAGATGGAATAACAATCCTGCGAAGTCAGTTAGTTATGTTAGACCCAATTCTTTACTCAAAGGTGAAAAGAAACTACCTATATTAGGTATAATAAGTTATGTAGTGTAAAGGAGTTACGTAAATAAATCACACATATTTAATGTTATATGAAGAACATTTAATATAGTTAGATGCAAGACAAAGAATATGAAAGGTGTATAACCTTACAATAACTCCAAAAGAATTTTCAATAACTCTTTTCTTCTAAAACTTTACATATAAATGATTTATGCGAAGAAGAAAGGTTGACAAAAAAAAAAAAAGGTTGATAAAAGAAAAAAACTTTACATATAGGAGTTAAACTAAACAGGGAATCTGTAAAACAAATAAACTCACATTAGGATTCGTCTCAAATAAAAAAATAAAGCATAACATTATGGTTATCTCACCTTCCCGATGTAGCTATAGAGTCTGAATCTATGTTTGCTCATGTATCTAATACATTCAGTAGACCATGACCTGGCAACAATGCAATGGTAAACTATAAAAAACAAACTAAAGAAAATCCATAAAGTCTACAATATATGTACATATCACTCATCATAGATCCATATATGTAGGATATTTATTAGGGAATATCTACTTATACCTTTTGGAAGACTCATATTAAGTATTCTCCATCATATATTAACACCTGACTTGTTTTAGCACCTCGGGTATGTATCCTTAATTGCATGAATTAGGTGGGTTTAAAGTATATGTTTACTTTAACATGTGTTCTCTAATTCACTCTTTCAAACTCCAATATGTTATGATACAATAAATTCCCTTTTAAATTCTCATCACTTGATGTCTTAATTGATAGAATTGTAAGCTTAAAACAAGAGGGGGGTGAATTTTTTTTAAACATTTTTTGCAAACTTTGAAGTTACAAAACTGTTTTAGTTGATTTCTAGAAAAAAACCGGTTGGTTTTGCGATTCAACAGGTTGTTTTTATCATAAGTTTGTAAAAACAACTCAAAACAAATATAATTGAGATTAGGGAAAGAGAGAATCACACAACAAACAGATTTATACTGGTTCACTCTTACACCAAGAGCTACATCTAGTCCCCAGAAACCACTGATATTCCACTATGTAATCAACCACATATTACAATCACACACACACACACACACCACAGATCAGAACATCCTCTAACTTTGTGAAACACAATTCTTTACAGAAATATAGATCAAAAGAGAATAAGGAAAGATCACACCTGATACAGATTGAATCACAAAAGATCTAGCAAATTTTCTAAACACTGATTTCTCAATTATCTAGCAAATTACCCAACATTAAGATCAAATGTTGTAAAACAATTAATATATTAAAATCTATTCCTAATATCAAAATATATGAAGTATCTTCATTTAGGTCAGATTCTAAAAAATACTTTCTAAATAAATATAAGAATGAAACTCGAGAATGCATTGTTCAGATGGAATCTAACATTAAGCACAAAATGAAAAGCCAATATCAAGTAGAAATAGAATACTATATATATCATAAAATTTCATATGAGTTCGAATAGATTACATTCAATCCCAAGGAAGGAAGTTAGCTACTCATGGTAGCCATTACAAACATCAAGATTGGATGGATTTCACAAGAAAGATATATAGAGCTTTTTGTTTTCTTCGGAGCTTCAAGGTTGCCAATTTTTTTTTCTTTTTTCTCTCCCTTTTCCTCTGTTTTAACCATGTTTGTCATTTGGGTTAATGAATGTTGGCTTAAGCTAATCAAATCTCGCTCAAGCTAGAAGAATGCTTATCCTGAGAAATAGTTTTTTTGCTTAAGCGAGATTCATGATGAAAAACACCAAATTTATAGACATTTTTTGCTTAAGCGAGCCAAATTTCGCCTAAGCGAGATGAAATTATCTTGAGCAAGCTGACCCTACAACCATCCTTGCTTCTGTACAATTCTCGCCTAAGCAAGACATTCTCGCTTGAGAGAGTTCTTGCTTGAGAAGTTCAACATTGAAGCTTCTCTTTTCTATCTTCTAATGCTTCCTTTCACGCATCTTCCAATTTTTTTCTTTCTTCTTCTTTAAATACCTTAAATTTATACAAAATTAGGATTAAATGACTTCATTTGTTTCATGATTCAAAAACATATATTTGGATTCAAAGATTATCAAATTATGGCTGATTGCTATCCTAAACAACAATTAAAACCCAAAAGTGACCAATTCTTCTCATGTAAATTTACTAATTATTGGCACTTACTAAACATTCATTGCACTCATAGAATAAACATTTATTAGTCTTAGATATGTACTATAAATACTTAGACTATGTATCAATTTTGTTTGTCGAAGTAAATTTTTTTCAAATAAAGTATGTAAGTAAGACACTCGTATCTATCCAATCAAATGAAACATATACATTTGTGTTTGTCCTATTAAATAAAGTTGTAATAACAACATATTTTTATTTATTCATCTAAACAAAACATTGTATGATGAAACTTACTTTATAGTTAAATACGTAACTAAAAAATTAAATTAAAAGATGTATTAAACTTTGATATAATAATATTGCATATGTATTATGTAAATTTTATTAGGTATTCGTATAGTCAATATCAATTATAAAACTAGGATGCAAGAAATGACTATTGAAATTCTGTATTTATTATTGATAATATTTTTACAATAAAAAAAAATTCTCAAGTTGATTTAGATGAAAATGTAATACACGAAAATATATATGTGATGGTAAACTTGTAATCTAAAATAATATTATAATATATTTGATATTATTTTTTTGATAAAAAATATCAGAAGAGAAAAATATAATTATTTTTTATAAACTAAAATTAACTTATGCACAAGTTAAAAATATAAATTTAAAAAAATTATAAGAGAAATTGTTTACAATTTAATTCATGTATAAACTATTTTTAACTTATAAAAAATAAGTTCTATTTTATTTTCTTTTAAAAGTCCTTATAAAAAAGTTTATTCGAATAGATTCTTAACCAATTGTTTTAAGAGTACAAATTGATTCATCACAAATTTGGAAAAAGTCTTAAAATAATGATTATTTGTAGTGAAAAAGAAGAAGAAGACAAAAACAAGGAGTTTCTATCAATTTTTTGATCCTCTATTAAAGATAACACACCACTACCTTCTTTTTTTCTGCCTTTGGCTCTAATCTCTCTTTCAATAAAATGTGGGTAGCAATAACCGACTTCATCCACAACTCCAATGAGTATGACTAACGAGAACAAAATATAATCATTATAAAACTGAATTCAAATTTAAAACTTGTTTCCATCCAACTAAATTTAATAATATAATTATTTAAATGAATTTAATTGAATTAATGAACTCAATTAAATAATGGTTTAAGTGAATTTAACTAAATTATAGTTTAAATAAATTGAACTACAGGATGATTTGGGTAAAGTGATTCCAATTAAATTATTTTTACATTTTTTAAAATAAATTTCTGAATTATGCAATTTTAAAAATAAAAAAAGGTGCATAAAATTCCAATTCAATTATTTTAATTTTTTTTTAATAACTTAAATTATTTAAGCTATTACTAGTGTACTTCTTATTTTATAACATATTTTCCAATCTCATATCCAATTTAGTTCAAATAGTTATATTTACATCTAAATTAATATTAAAAATCAATAGTTTTTTTAAGTAATTTATTTTTTTATGCAATTCAATTCAATTTACTACTGTTAACTTTGTTTCTAAAGAAATTTTTGTAGAATCTTACTATTAAATGTATTAAGAGTACTAGTTTTTTTCAAATTGCCTTACGAGTCTTTTTTTTATAAAGCATATTGCTATAAGAGTATTAAGAAGTTAATAAATGTTAATTTAATTTAATGTAATGTAATTTATATACACTAATATTGTAATTTTTTTTATCATTATCAAAATAGTCAAGTACACCTTTTAATAAACTTAGGCAAATATTAACAAGTGTGTTTAGGACACTGATTAAAAAAATCTAGAAATGTGTAAAATAGTATTCTATGAATCTTTAATGTGTTTTTAATAATAATAAAAAAAATCTCGGTATACCCTGTTTGAGAAAGTATAGAGAGTGCAAATAATTGAGAAATAAAGAGAAAGTTAATTATGTTTAGTTAGAGAAAAATAACGGAAAGATGAATAAAAAAATGGTTAGGAAACACTTGTACAATAAATCTTACAATTTTTTTAAAATTATTTTTAATTTTTTTTCTCTCCCACTAGACAACATATGCTAATTTAATCACGATTCTTTCAACAAAAATCACGGTTAATTTATTAATCAATATCCTTTAGACATTGGTTAACAACGTCCACAAACTTATTAGTGATTACTTATTGAACTTGCACGCAAAAAATGGGTAGCATAGACTATTTTTTCTTTTTTTTTTAATGTAAAATCAATATGAAATAATATTTGTAACATTAAACTATTGTATTTATATGGCTAATTTAGGATTTATTCATAGATAATCATTTCATTGGCATAATAGGCTTCTATATAATCTGTTTTTAGAATTCTTTATTAGTAGGTATAATGTTATGTATCATTTTTGTTAACATATAAGTGTCAGCATAGCTGAGATGTCAAGTAACATAGTGATGTTTAATATAAATTTTTTTTTATAAAAAAAACTATTGTATTTATAATTTTTTTAACTTAACTAAATATTGTTGCTGTAAAAAAAAAAAAGATATTGATTACACCTTTGTTTTAGTTAGGTTAATGACCATCTTGAGTATGGTGCCTAATGAGACTAAAGAAAGAAGTGAGCAAGAGAAAAAGGAATAAATGTGAGGAACAAATTTTGTTACTTTTTCTAGATGTTCTCAACTTCTAGAAGAGAGAATAAAGAATTTAAAACATAAAGAAAATTTGGGAAACAAAATCTAAAATTTCACCCTTATATTTGACTCTAGTTTGAGTTAAGGAAATTGTATAAGTTTCAAGAGCCACCCAAGACCATGAAATGGACAACACAATAGGAAGATTAACTTTTAACTAGATAGACATTATCCATATTCCCACATTCATTCTCTTACTAAATCCAATAACAAAAATCCATGTTTTTGGCACACCACACATGATGCTAAGTGGTTTGGACCTTAGGTTATAAGCATGCATGAATGAATGATCCATATGTGCTTCAAATTTGTAGCAGCTACATATTTGGTTATGCAGCAGAAGCAAGATTCTTTCACACTTATTTCAGCAGCTATCTTTTAGAGGCATGTTTGGCAAAAGTTGTGAGGACCACCCTTTGGCACACAACACAGCTTTTGAGCCAATATTTGAGGCCCAAAACTAACACTGAGGAAAAAGAGGCTCTTTCATTTGCCTCTTCTCTTTTGAAGAGTGCAGTGACTTTAGAAATGTGGTTATGGTTGCATTGTACTGTTGTCCCCCTTTCTTGACAAGGAATCCTCTAGAATCTTGAGATAATCAAGTTCCACAGATGAAATAATGATGACAATTTAGCTGTTTAGGTGATAAATGTTGCTTTAAGAAATTGAAGAGGCTAAACCATGATTAGATGTAGGAATTGAGGGGCTTAAGTGGGGCAATCATGGTGATAAGTACAAATGGATGATTCCAATTATTCAATTAACCCATTGACATTCACATTATACAAAACAAGAGAGCATGATGAGAGACTCATTTAGCCTTTCTACCAAAAGGTGTTGCAACCAAATGTGTACACAACCAATTGCAAGATCCATGTTGCTCTTCCTAACTTTCCTTTGAGAGAATATCTGTGGGGTCATATAGAGATACAGGAATCTCTTACTGCTCCACTAGCTACCTAGCTAGGGGTACTATAGGCTCAATGGTTAACTCTTCAACTACTAATTAGAATGAAATGGACCAACTACAATACAACAATATTTGGACATAATTCAGATGACTGTGCATTCAAAATTTGTTAGGTAAGACATTGTGTGGTGAGAGGTTCTCCTTCTCCTGCATTACCCACCTAGCACTGATTGAAACACCTTCAAATTAGGTGATAGTTGAAGAACTCCAGGGAAGCTTGGTCAGTTTCAACAACCTGGGTTATGAATATTTGAATCCCAAGGTTATTCTTAACCTGGGATGATATGTTTTAGGTTGTAAACGTTAATATTTTAAAATAAAGTATTATATCAAACAAGTGGGCGTGCCGGAGTGGTTATCGGGCATGACTAGAAATCATGTGGGCTTTGCCCGCGCAGGTTCGAATCCTGCCGCTCACGTTTTCTAGTTTTTCCTAAGAACTTCTTCAATATTTTTAGGTTCTTAATTTAAGGAAATTGTATAATCAATATAAAAGTATTTAATAAATATTTTATTTTAGAACTACTAGTTAGATAATAAAGTTCTTTTGTTCTTTGTAATTTTTTTACTATTATTTTTATATTTTTAATCTATTATGTCTAATATATTTTATTTTAAGAAAATGGATTATTGACATATTTATCTGGAGTTTAAGAATAATGAAAAAGGGTTAAAATTATCTAGTTATACAAAGAAAATGTTTAGAATTTTGAGCATTATTTTAATTAAAAATGGATCTTTAATTTTTTTTTTAATTAAGTTAAACATTGAACTTTTGATCAACACATTTTTTTTTTGTTTTCATTGTGAAGTTACCATTACACATATCTTTAATTTTGTCAAACAAGTATTAAATTAAATAATATATTTTTTAATATTTTTTATTTTAAGAAAATGGATTATTGACATATTTATCTTTAGTTTAAGAATAATGAAAAAGGGTTAAAATTATCTAGTTATACAAAAAAATGTTTAGAATTTTGAGCATTATTTTAATGAAAAATGGATCTTTAATTTTTTTTAATTAAGTTAAACATTGAACTTTTGATCAACACATTTTTTTTTTGTTTTCATTGTGAAGTTACCATTACACATATCTTTATTTTTCTAGTTTTTAAATAAAATAAAATCACAAACATACACTAGTTAAAAAAAAAAGTTTGTAACACCAATTGATTTCGATATTCTAAATTGCTTTCGTGAGCTGATAACAAACTTAGTCAACATAAAATAAGTTAATACTTTTAATTGGTTATGTAAAAGTATATATTAGCTATAGAAAATAATTTTAAAGTAGAAGTGATATGTTTAAATAATTTTTTAATATTTTATTATTAAAGTGAAAAGAGTATATTATTAGAAAATTAATCATTGAAATTTCATTTTAAAAGAACTATTATCTTTTTAGAATTTTTTTTTTTCCTTTCTCTAACTTTTCTCTAACTTTTTGAATGCATCTATCATTAGATTAACGATCTGAGTCTGTCATTGAATTCCTGACAAAGAGTACTACAAAATTGTCTGATTTGAATCTTAGTTAGAGTAAGTTCATTTTTTCTCTTTCTTCCTTTAAATCAGTTTTGCGTTTTTAAGTTTGTTTGTTTGAGATAGGTTGCATGTGGTATTTTTAGCTTCAAGATTCGTCATTGTTAGTTCAAAGTCTTAGTAATGTGGTTAGATAATTGATTTGGAATCTGTCGTGCATTGTTAAGCTATCCTTGGGCCCTATAAGATTGAAGCTCTTTGTGAACAGATCTATCTCTTCACAGGTAAAGGAAGCTATTTTTACTTTCAATAAAACTCTAGATGTGGGGGTGATTGATAAGATTCAAATATAGGTACTTATGGGTATTTATTTCTAAAATAAGTATTAATTAAACCCTAGTTTATGAAATTATACATATTTACATAGTTTGTGATTTTAATATAAATAAGAGCAATTTATTCCCAAAGTGATTTTGGTGGTAGCTGCATCACTTGGTTGGTTGTGGAAGACGAACTAGTTCTCGTGCAAAGGCTCCTTGGAGCATACCGTCCCATATAACATTAAGGGGTGTATAAGTATCAAATATACTTACACGCCTCTTCTTGAAACCTTGGGAACTTAATGATGAGGCTTTATTTGTTCCTTAACTCTTTTTCTTTCTTTTGCATTTTCTTCTATACTGATATATCTGACAACTCGTGCTTTGAGGTTGTCCATTTTAATTGGCAGGTCAACATATAAAGTGTCTGAGAAGGGTCCCGATCGAAGTACAACCTTGATTGAATGCATTGCCACGTCTGGGTGTAACTTTAGAATATTCATTGAGGCTTTATCAAATCGAGTCATGTATTGTCTTAATGATTCGTTATCTCCTTGAACGATGTGTTGTAGTGAGGCTAAATCGACGATGATAGGTTTGTAATCAGAAAACCAAGCTATAAACCTTATACAAAAAAGTATCAAATGAATCAATGGAGTGTGCTAGTAAAGAGTAATACCACTTCAAATTCGTTCCTTTTAAAGTGGCGGGGAACAATCTACAATGTATCCTAAGATCATTGGAGATGAGAGTAACCTGAGTAAGGTAAGCTTTTATAAGTGCGATAAGATCAAATGTTCCTTCATACTTCTCAAAACTCGACCATCTTTAAGAGTCAGGTAGTTGATATTGCATGATTTCATCGGTGAAGGGGTGAAACGAAGATAAAACTCGTATCCCTACATTCCCTTATGAAGGAGGGAGTGCCCTAAAGAGTATTTGTTGATGACAAGGTTGAGTGACATGTGTTTGTGTTTGAGTACCTGGTGCGACAGTGTTTTGGTTATTTGTTGTCTCTAGGCGTTTTTGATGACTCGGTGTATGTGTAACCCGTCTTTGCTTTTCATTATGGAATTCATTGATGGTTGGACGAGACTAAACCTCATGTTCAGGCTATGGTGGTGAACATTGTTTGGACCTTTGAACAATTCGGTTATGTTGTAATTGCTGATGAATGACTTAAATCTACTATTGATGTTGTTCCCGTAAAAGTTTGAATCTCCTAATGGTGTTGAGATTGTAGTGACTTCATATATTTATCTAGTTGGTGACATATTCCAGTGATAGCATCTTCAACCATGGACTCGTTCTCTTGCAACACAAAATCTATGTGGGCTTTTAAGGCTTGAAGAATTGAAGAATCCATTGTTGAATGAGATGTACTTGTTGCTGCTTGACTTCTTGTACTATACGAAAATGTTGTTTTGAGAGAATTTTATCAAGGCTCCACGGTGAGCGTCAAATGTTCTTACTAAGGATGAGTACGAGTCATCCAAGATTGTGAATCGAGGCTGATCAAATGGACTGATCTAGTATGTGAAAGATTGCCAAGCTTTGAGGAAGATAGTTTGAATAAAAGTCCACCAGTAGAAGACTACGACGCTCAAAGTTAATAAAAAATTAAAATTCTTTTAATAAAAATGAATAAAACATTAATGCTTTGTTTGGATTAGGGAGTAGAAATAAAGGAGTAGATTTGAGATGATTTGAAGGAAAAATGTAAAGAAAGTTAGGGTGTTTAGATTAAGGTAAATATAGTGGAAAGTGTGGAGAGAGTTTATCAAAGTTTGTGAGTGATGTGATGGGTGTGATTGAAATTATATTTTTTTTAATTGATAAAAATGTAAGTTTACAAATTTATCTTTGTATTTAAAATTGTCAAAAAATTAATTTGATTTATTTATTTATAAATTATAACTATTTTTAATTTAAATATTATTAAAATATTTATAATTATAAATATTTGATAAAAACTTATTTTTATATTAAATGTTCTCGTTGGTTGACTTTCTTGCCGGTTGCCTACCCATGATGAAGACCAAGCTCAACCCATGACCTTAACACCCATACCTTAGTGGATTACTAGGAGCAGAACACAAACTCTGGGTACTAAGCATCAATTGGTCTCTCTTTTTGTAATTTCCGTAGAGTAGGTTTATATAACATAAATTAGGAGGTGAAGACATAAGAATGGATCTATGAGATGTCCATTAGGGTAGGAAGGAAACCCTACCTTCTAGAATAGGTGAAGGGTGTGACATTGACTATAGTCAACACCCTAGCCGCCCCACTTTATGCTCTCCCCATTCTACCCTTTAAGCTTGCTTTCCAAGGCTCCTAAATCTATAAATAGGGAGGCCTACCTCATGTATTCACAAGTTGAAATTAGAGTAAAGAAATTTTGCACAATTTTTGTGTGATTTGTGAGTTAGTGAATCTCCTCCAAAATTGGTCTTATCTTGTGAGAAATGAGCTCTCAAGTGGCGGCCTCCATGCACTCATCTTGGTAATTCCATCCCATCAAATGGCGTGTCTCCTCCTAGCTTCACCATTCCTAAGTTCTTCTTTCATCAACTCTTCCATTATTCCATTCCTTTCATGTTTGTGTCAATTCAATTTTCATATTCTTGTTCTTAGTTTTGCTTCCTTGTTTTTACAATTCAGTCCATTCAATTGTGTTTCTCTTTATTATTCAATTTTTGCACCATATTTGTCATTATCATCACCATTAATTGTGTTTTCCTTTTGCCTTTGTGAAATGAACCTTCAGATCTACTTAACCACTTGGTTAAGTTAATGTCTATTGGGGATTTTCCTTAGGTTTTCACTCTTTAATTGTCTTAAAATCTCAATCATAAATATAAAAATGTCACCTAATGATCAATCCTAAAATCAACTCACATCACCTGTCTCCTCTAGCTTTTGTTTTGCGTCTTCTCGTTGCACTGGAACGTGGATCTGTTGGAACTTACGAAATAATAATGAGTTTCAGTCTGGTATTCAGAAACAACGTCCTTTTACCTGGGGTCTCAAACCCCTTTTATAGCTTATTTGTTTAACAACTTTCACTAAGGAGAATATAATCTTTACTGAAAGCATAACATAATAACAAAAAAACCACCTGCTCACGGGCACCATTTATCTTCAAGTGCTAACCGCATGAGAACATTCTATTTAACATGTGAACCATTATTCTCAGGTGCTCCTCTTTTATTCTCAATAACTATTAATTAATATGTAACTAACATGTATTAATTAATTTATAACAACTTGCATAATAGAAATATCTCTTTATCTTCAGAATAATATGATAACAGATTTAAACAATAACAATTATATCTTTCATGTTCAGAATAATATCAGATAAAATATCTCTTTATTTTTGTATCTTAATTACCTTTCATGGACCGCCCCTACCTGGCCTGAGATCCCGAACATTCTTGTCCAGTACATTAAATAACATTATTATTTTTATCTTTATTTTTTTTAATTAATATAATTATTATGTAAATTTATTTATTTTATTATTATTTATATTTATAATTTATTATATATAATATTGTTCTTGTCGGTTGACTCGCTTCGCCGGTTGACTCCAACAGTTGCTTTGCCCCTTCGATCTTGCCTGAAAATTGTGCCTTCTTGATCAAGAAACCTCTCACCTGCAAAGACAATGGGGGGCCCTAACGGCCGTTTGCACTCCGACGCTCAAGTCAGTATTAGGGCAAAGAAACACCAAGTGTGTATATTAGCTTCAATCTTAGAAACTGTGTACCTTGCTAGGATTCTTGGCACCCTTTATATAGGCTGAAACTAGGGTTTACCTTTGTGTTGTTACCCTAATGTCCATGCGCCGCTATTTAGGTAATTCTAGCGTATCTGGCACATGGAACCTTCCTTAACTGGAGTGCAATGAATAATAGAGTGGCTGCTTGGGTACCAACTTGTGCACATACTCTCTAGTGTCATCTGCTTCGTGGGTGCCCTAAGTATTCACATGCCATGCATGTAATTTCCCTGGAAACCCTAACCCTAATGGGCTTTAACGCCTCCCAGGATTATCCTCACGTGTTGCGCCTTCATGCGTCATACACACCACATGCATGGATCCCTTGTGACTTAGTTTTTCCACATATCTCATGTCTTTAACTATTAGCTTATCGTAACTCTTAGGCCCACCTTACGTGGCCTTCTACAACGTTCAAACGACCGATGTTCGATCTTCTCCCTCTACTGGCGAGGTCCGATATCGATCTCCAACATCAGGCTTATCATACCAATGTCCAAAGACTAACCAATCCCCTGGTAAGTGTGTCTGGGGTCCACCTCGTGGCCCACCTTCCATCACCAAGCATCGGTGTGCAATGTCTGAGGTCAGTCTCTGGATCGATGACCGAGGACTGGTCGGGACAAATATGATTAATTATGTTTTTTTATAATTTTTTTTATAATTTTGATTATGTTTTTTATATTTAAATTGTAATTCTATTTTAAATACTAATAAAAATAATTTAAGTTTAAAATAAAAAAGTAAAAAAGTAAATTTAATTTAATTAACTAAATATATATATATATATATATATATATATATATATATATATATATATATATATATATATATAT
>Ga0123342_1000979_pt1 | contig 47885 bp, 16 predicted proteins | sample Turbeawhitnodule_FD_89960 | JGI IMG/M metagenome (GOLD analysis project Ga0123342, IMG submission 89960) | Root nodule microbial communities of legume samples collected from Mexico - Turtle bean Mexico white nodule | ecosystem: Host-associated > Plants > Roots > Nodule | place: Mexico: Nepantla...
AAAAAAAGATAAAAAAATATATTTATAAATTTATTTAAATTTTTTTTTATATATATATATATATATATATATATATATATATATATATATATATATATATATATATATATTAATGTACTGTGTTTCATTTTTATGTTGAAAATAAAATGCAATAGTTTTGTTAAAGAAATTGTGAATATTACAAATCCATATTATATTTAAAGATATGTATATCTTACGATTCTAAGTATATATAATATAATTCCTTTATTATAACTTCAATATGAAATATAATGCAACTAAAATACTAGTTATGTATTTAATCACAGTTGTTAACCTATATTTTTTTTTTTCTCAACAATGATTGCTTTTCGTTAAAGTGATAATAGGCAAAAACAAATTGTATATATCATTGTAGTATAGTTGCAGATCGCACAAATTCATCCTCAAAGCTATATTCTCTGTTATCCAATAATTATTCACTAACGTAAAATCGAATCATGAGCTTTCTTAAAATAGAAACCCTTCTCTTCAAAACAATACAAACCCTAGAATTGACTAGAGTTCCCACTTGAAGTGGACAGCCACCAAAACCAAAGGAACCCCACTTCTTTTCTCTCTGCCTTCAATTCTTCTCATATCCTTTCATCAAACAACACAAAACACAATTATCCTCCTTACATTTTTTCCAACTTTTTGGTCCATCTTCGTAACCCTTTTGCACTTCTAGTCAATTCATCTGCTTAACGCAACATGACTTGAACCACGTTCCTTTTCATGAAGCATTTGCATGTAAAACTTCAGTAGCTAACGATTTTGAAACATATAGTATATATATATGATGCTTATTTGACACTTGAAAGAGTCATCTACAAAGGGTTGAACGTAAGAGGAAGTGAAGGTTGTTGTAACAATAAAGGAGATAGGAGAAAAATGGAAGAACCAACCAATAAAACGGATGACTATATAGTATGTTATGCACCTACCATGATAACAACAAATGGGGTGTGGCAAGGAGACAACCCTTTGGATTATTCTCTCCCTCTTTTCATCTTGCAATTGACTTTAGTTGTGATTGCCACCCGCATATTCGTGTTCATTCTCAAACCCTTTCGCCAGCCACGCGTAATAGCTGAAGTTTTGGTTAGTTTATTTCTTCACCATCATCTCAAATTTCACTATCAAAACTATTTTGGCTAAAAACATGAGAGAATGAGAAAAAATCTCCCAACTTTTTCTGTATTATGGTTTTTAAAATATTTGTTTTAGAAAGCATGCTCAAAAGTTGATGGTACCATGAAATTGTTTTAAAGAATCATTTTTAAAAGCAATAGTGAGAAGGGCTAGAAGATTAAAACATAATCACACTTTGATTGGTTCTTTGCTGACAGATGTTATCATTTTGCATGAGTTCAGGGTGGAGTAATGTTGGGTCCGTCGGTGCTTGGACAAAACAAAACATTTGCTAATGCAGTGTTTCCTCTAAGAAGTGTTATGGTGATTGAAACAATGGCAAATATTGGTCTGCTCTATTTCCTCTTCTTGGTAGGGGTGGAGATGGACATAACAGTGATGCGAAGTGTTCGTAGAAAAGCTGTGGCTTCAGCAATGGCTGGCATGGTTTTACCATTCCTCGTTGGAGTGGCCTTCTCCTACCTTTTGGCAAAAAAAACTGACAGTCACATAAACCAAGCCACATACATCTTATTCCTTGGTGTTGCTCTCTCTGTCACCGCATTTCCTGTCCTTGCTAGGATCCTGGCTGAGCTTAAACTCATTAACACAGAGTTGGGGAGGCTTGCTCTTTCAGCAGCACTCATCAATGATGTGTGTGCTTGGATTCTCTTAGCTTTAGCCATTGCACTAGCTGAGAATAATGCCACTTCCTTGGCCTCTCTCTGGGTTCTGCTATCTGGTGCAGGATTTGTGGCCTTTTGTGTTTTTGCTGTTCGACCAGCAGTTGCATGGCTAGTTAAGAAAACCCCTGAAGGAGAATCTTTCAGTGAGTTTTATATATCTCTTATTCTGGCTGGGGTCATGGTATCAGGCTTCATCACTGATGCCATTGGAACTCATTCTGTTTTTGGAGCTTTTGTGTTTGGGTTGGCAATCCCAAATGGACCACTCAGTTTTACTCTTGTGGAAAAGCTTGAGGACTTTGTTTCTGGACTTCTGCTACCTCTCTTTTTTGCCATAAGTGGGCTAAAAACCAACCTAGCACTCATCAATGGCTCATACACCTGGGCGATTCTTATTCTAGTCATTTTTCTGGCCTGCATTGGTAAAGTTCTTGGAACACTAATGATTGCATTATTTTATAAAATGCCAATACGTGAAGGAGCTGCCCTTGGTTTACTCATGAACACAAAAGGTCTTGTTGAAATGGTCGTGCTTAATGTTGGGAAGGACCAGAAGGTACTGATACTATACTATAATGATAATGTTATATCCTTCAAATAATCCTCATAATATTTTATAACAAAATTATTGGATGAAAAGTTAAACATGCTTAACATCTTGAACGCATAAAAACATTTAACAAATAGGACAATTATACTACTAGCTGGTTCTCTTAATTCCTCTCTTGATAAGTGATGTTGATCATTTACAACTGTGTGCAGGTTTTTGATGAAGAATCATTTGCAGTTATGGTCGTTATAACAGTGATAATGACTGCCATTATTGTACCTGCCGTATCAATCATTTATAGGCCCTCAAGAAGCAGCATATACTACAAAAGAAGAACAATTGAGATATCAAAAACAGATACTGAGTTGAGACTCCTAGTGTGTATCCACACCCCTCGAAACGTTCCAACAATGATCAACCTTCTTGAAGCCACTAACCCAACGAAGAACTCTCCAATATGTGTGTATGTGCTCCATTTGGTGGAACTCAGTGGTCGCACATCAGCCATGCTCATTGTTCACAACACGGGAAAACCAGACCTCCCTGCCCTTAACAGAACCGAAGCTCAATCTGACCACATAATCAAAGCCTTTGAAAACTACGAGCAACATGTTTCATACATCTCAGTGCAGCCCTTGACAGCTATCTCTCCCTATTCCACCATGCATGAAGACATATGCAATTTGGCTGCAGACAAACGTGTGTCCCTCATTATTGTTCCTTTTCATAAACAACAAACAGTTGATGGTGGCATGGAAGCTACAAACATGTCCTATAGAGCCATCAACCAGAATGTGCTAGCTCATGCACCTTGCTCAGTAGGAATTCTAGTAGATAGAGGCTTAAGTGGCTCTAACCGTTTGGCTGGAAGTCAAGTATCTCATCACATAGCAGTATTGTTTTTTGGAGGACCAGATGATAGAGAAGCACTGTGCTATGCATGGAGAATGGTGGAACATCAAGCCATTACCCTCACCATAATGCGTTTTGTCCCAGGTGAACAAGTAGAGCCATCGTTCCAACAACAAGAGAACAAGCATATGGATGGACCAAGGGAGCTGACAGTGCAAACAGATAGGGATATACAGAAGCAACTTGATGAAAAACTCCTAAATGAATTTAGGATGAGATGTGGGGAGGATAATTCAGTTGGTTTTATTGAGAAGGTAGTTAACTATGGGGAAGACACAGTGGCTGCAATAAGGACCATGGATGATGTTCATGACCTTTTTGTTGTTGGAAGAGGTCAAGGGATGATATCACCTCTCACTGCAGGACTCACTGATTGGAGTGAATGTCCTGAAATAGGGGCCATTGGAGATTTGTTAGCATCTTCAGATTTTGCAGCCACTGCTTCAGTTTTGGTGGTACAACAATATGTTGGCCAAGGTACACTATATGAAGGGATGGAAACACCTAATAATGGTGAAGATTATATCACTGATTTTAGCTATTGTTCTACATCACCTGCAGCTAAAGCATACAGTTAGACCATTTTATACCTAAAGCATACAAAGTACATAACATTTATTCTCTTTTCTTTTTCCTATGTACCATCCATTTTTGTATTATGTCTCGTGGAGTACTTATTTTTGTTTGTAATGTACCTTCTTCAACTCTTACGAGAATTAATGTACATATTACAATCAACTTTTCATAACTCTTTGCCCTTTCAATACTGAATTTGACAAGAGTATGTTTCTGCTATTGTATTTAATGTTCTCTCTTTCTTTTTTCACTGTGATGGATAACAGCAACAACAAAACAAAAGTGTTACAAAGGTTTTACTTTTGTTATTAATTTATCATCTTTACGTACATCATAAAATGTTAGAGGTTTTTAGTTATTTTAATGCCTCTTATACTAATTTAATATTTTAATTATAATTGCAAATCACTCATTTAAATATATAAAGATATACTATAAGAATATATTATTTAAAAATTTATATTTATTACTCACTTAAAAGTTCAAACATAATTAAATTTTATTTTTTAATATATAATTAAAACACCCTTCAAAAGTTAATTATCATCACCTCCTACTAAAATTAAGAAAATACATAATGAAAAAGTTAAACTTACAACTTCTGATAATTCAATTAATCAGAACTATTACTATTGTTATTTTACCGCACACTCTTCCCATCATCCATATTTGATTGAAGCTTTATTTCCTGTTAAATTGGATCATTTTGATTACAATATTCTTAAATGACCCTTATGATTCATTGTTAGGAATTTTTTTTATGGTATATTATCGAAAAGGTTTATCACTAATAGTTAATTAGAGATATTCAAAATTTTAAAATTTATATTTATGATTTTTTTTCTTTATATATCGATTTTCTTATTGTCACTACAAGAAAATCATGAAATACAAACTAATTTAAGAGACGAAAAATAATTAATTGTTAAATAACTAAATTAGATATCATTTTAAAGACTAAAAAAATTTTGGTTACTAAATTAGTTTATATTATTGTTAAATGGTTTCTAAATTGGTATTTAATTAACAACCAAGGTTTTTGCTACCAACTTTAGAAACTAAATAATTGGTAGTTAAAACATTGGTAGCTAATTAGATACCAATTTAGAAATCATTTACCAATAATATAAATTAATTTATAAACCATTTTTCTAAGTTTATTAATGGTCTCTAATTTAGTTATTATAGCAACTATTTTTTTTTCTAAAACTAGTTTTTATTTCATGTTTTAATAATTTTTTTATAAACACGGAATATAATAATATTAACTTGTTTTTAACTATTTATAAATTAATTAATAACAAGATCTCAATAAAAAAAAGTAATATATTCACAAAGTTGGACAATGGATTATAACACCTTAAGTATTAAATTGTAACATTATTCTATATCTGAAGAGAAAAAACGTTTTACAAGTACTATAGTAACGCTTACAATGATTTATTGAAATAAAAGTTTGAGAAATGATATATTAACAATTTAATATAAATTTTTTTTTTATATCTAAAATTTCAGTTTTGCTTGAAATGATAAAAATAATTTTTTTTATATATTAGAACATGTTGTAAAATATAAGAGTTTTCAACTTTGTAGACCTAGAAGTTACCTAAATTTGAATATATGGCACTTGGTGGAGAAGAAGCATGTACATGAGTCAGAAAGAATCTTCATGCCAACGCATTCTTTGTTTTATCATGCATTGCACTGACTTATGCTTGTTTCCATTTTTTGACTGGCCAAACTTTTCTTCCATAGTCATAATTATACCATTTTTGTCAATCTTCCACTTCACTTTCTACATCACAACTCAACTCATTGTTTTCACATTTCTATAACCTTATGCGCATGCACATTCCACATTCCCAAACAATTAAAATATCATATAAATGGGCTACTCTTCTATTTTATAAATATGTTTATGAGAGTTGAATCAAGATGAAAAACTCAAATTGTAAAATGGTATTAAAAGATGTCTTAAAAACTATTAAGAAGAATTCTTTGTCCAACTAAAGAGTAAGTGAACTTAGAAAGAAAATGGTAGAAAGACTCGTATATTGTAGATGTTGAATCTAAGTGAATCTTCTTAAACTATTTAATATAACTATGCTGAGAGAATGAGAAAAAAAAATAGAAATGGATTTGGGTGAAAATTGGTCGATAATAGTTTTAAATCACTAAGCCGCTTTCATCCGTATCTAGTTTAATATGATTTGAATATACAATAATATAGTAAGTTAAATAATTTATACTTACAAATTAAAGTCTATTTATTAATTATAAATAAATAATTTTATATATGAAAGTAATAATTATTTTAATTTATTTCATTACATATATTTAAAACATATTTACATAATTAAATATATCTTTAATATATATATATATATATATTAAATTGAAAAAAAAGTTAGCTCAGGCCAATATTTTGCGTCTGCCTAACGGCAACAAACTAGTCTATTCACCTCATTTCTTAGCATCAAAAATTTAAAATAGACTGAACTAGAAATTTAAAATATATTAATACCCGTTTTGTTAATCCATATATAACTAGAAATTGAAGTTATTTTATTAAATATTTTTTAGTTGAAATTAGAACATGAAAGTAATTATTTATATTTTATATTAATATTTAATCAAAGTTAGAATGGCATTTTCAACAAGTGGAAAATTCATTTAACAGGAGTTATTAAAAAACTGTAAATAGAATTGGCGAAAATGATAGTGTGAAAGAAAGTCTTGCAAACTAGTGGATGAAAACCTATTTTAATCTGTATAATAATTTGCAGAGTCTACCCGGTTTGTAATCACACAATTGCGTATTCGTTTTATGAGAAAGTTGGGGATTGTTGGTGGCATTTATTTTGGGTTCTAACCTCTCTTTCTCACATTTGATTTGTACCCAACATCTCTGACAATTGAGTAGGCAAGAAAACCAATTTAAATAAATGTTCCCTTGAAACGCAGGTAAGTTCGACAAAGAAAGAGACCAAACAACAATTCACACCAATAAAACTTCAAACACGTTTTAGCCTTTCAACCTTATTTTGTCTCTCTTCCTCTTTCAATGTAAAATCAATTTTTTATATTGGAAATCATCAATGCAATAATTATAACTACCAAATCATTCTTATTTTTAATTAAGATGGTAAATGAGGCTTTAAAACACAAACAAAGTTGATTTTCTTAGGGGTGAGAGTAATTAAGATGGTAAATGAGGCTTTAAAACACAAATAAAGTTGATTTTCTTAGGGGTGAGAGATCACTATTTGTAAAAAATTATTTGCGATGCATTGTATAAGTTCTTCAGTGCGGAAGTGGAAGCAAGAGAATGTTCTTCAACTTTTGAAAAACCAACGGTGCGGTGACGTGAACATTCTCAGTCATGCGGCCATGATCTTGGGTAGAGAAAGCAACGTTGTGCGTTAAACTCAAAATATGATCTTAGGTAGAAAGAGCAACGTTGCGCGTCAAACTCGAAATCAATTTCCACTGGACTTCTGAGATCTTCTCCAATAACACTGAAAATCATTAAAAAATTTCTCCACACACTCTATTTTTATTTTGCAATATTTGTTCATAAGTTCATACAGCTTTACAACAGTTTACACTAACCGTAGTTTACATAAATAAATAGTAACAAAAGGTTAAACTTTTTAAACAAGAAATTCAAAAGATTTCACTTTGATTTAAGAGGGGTTAGCAAGTACAAGATTCATGAATTTCTTAACTCAAAATTCTTGAAAAATAATTATATATATACATTTTTTTTCTTCTTCGTTTTATTTTTAGCTCATCCTATTTTCTTTTTTTTCATCACATCACTTAATTATTCTTTTTTCTTTTCTTTTCTTCCTATGCCTCCAGTTTACCCGCATTGTGGCGTAGATGAATATCACAATCCATAAGGTCAAATATTGTAATATCATATATTATTGTGATTAATGTTTTTTATTATTGATAAATCTGTTCCTAACTATTACATTAATTGATAAGAACATACTAAAATACTTAGCATAACTTTTTTTTGCATTATACTATATTTTATCCACTAGCCCAAAAGGCCACAAACGATACCTAGTTATGTGGTTTTCTAAATTGTATTTTAAGAAATATCAATTTTCAACTTCTAGGAGTTGTGGTCTTTTAAGAGTTCTAGAACTAGAATCATAAAGAAGAAGAATTAGATAGAACACATGTTCAACGTTTGAATACGTGAAAACGACAACATTCGTAAATAAGTAGGATTCTTAAACATAACAGGAAAAAAAAAACACGAAATTTCTATACAAATTTGGATGAAAACATGTACATGGTCCAACTCCAACATTTGGTTAGCCAAAAGCTTTATGCGCGAATGATGGAATTAACCAATTTATATATAAAAAAATTGTGATTTGAAGCATATCAAGAATCACATTATGAAGCTTTGGATATGATATCTTTGAGTTTTCAAGAAACTCAATCATTGCATGTCTGCAAGATTTTTCCTCTGCTCCTCAAGTTTTATTTAATAGGGCCACCATCGTTGCTTTTGGCAGTGGTTGCATTCCCCGTGAATGGTCCACTTTAGTGGTGGTTTTTTCAACTGTAATCATAAATCACGTGTTTAGGAACCATGAAATTTCTCCTTTAATACTATTTTTCCCTTACAGCATTTGAGAATTGAGAACCAAAAATTCTCACCGATTTGAGTAATCCGTGTGATTAAAATATATATATACAGAGAGAGACATTATCATCTAAAAATTTTCACATTTTATTTTCATATTTTTTAATGTTTTAAATATTTAATGATGTTTCATAAAAATAAAATAAAAAATAATAATGATATGAAAAAAAAATTCTTTTATAAAAAATGTAATAAATAAAGAATTTTTTTTTCACTGACTTGTCGTTCCACACACTAGTTTGATATCGTGGACAAATAATAATAAAATCTTGCTTCTATTTTTTCTACCCCAGCTTCTTAACACAATCTACTGTATTAAAATACCATCAGAGAAAATTGTGATAATATTTTTTGGAAGATAATTATATTTCTTTGTTTTCACAATTCTCATATTATGGCTAACCACACTCCTCATTTTTAAATTGTGTTCTGAATTAAACTATGCATAACGTAATATGTTAGTAGTAACTATAACACAATTTATATCATGAAACATAATGTCTCGCAACAACACCTCTGCAGTTGTTTATTGCCTCGATATCTTGCACCTAAGATGTATACAAATTATTCAAAATGAAACAATAAAATTCATAAAATTTGCCACTATTTAATATAGCAACATCAAGTACTGAATTAAATAAAACATTTTTTGGAATGATTTCAATGTACCAATGATAAAACACAATTCATGTCATAAACTAACCCTTAGACCTAGAAAAACGTGTTTAAGAGTGAATGTAACTATATTAAGATAAAATATAAATACTGTATTAGTTAAATTAAAAAGTTATAAATAAAAGAATTTAGTTATTGTAATTTTTTTTTTTTAAATTATTATTATTTTAATAAAAAATTATCATTTTATTAAGATTGTAAATTTCAACAATAATCTTCTGAGTATGGTGGAAGTTTGATGTCTTCTTCATTTTCAAGTGGTGGTGGTTGTTTATGGTGGTGGGTGGTGGTTGTTTGTGATGGTGGCTGGTGGTAAACACTGGTGATTGAGGTAAATTTTGTGGTATTTTAATCGGTAGTGGTGGGTCTGTTTTCGTTCACTAATTTTATTTTATTTTTAAACCACAAAACCTAGAAAAAATATTAGCGAGGTGCAAAAATGGAGTACAAAATTACAAAAATAATTTATCTTTGCACTGAAAAATGTTGAATACAACGAATCATTTTACCAACCCTCTCACACATGTTCAAATGATGAAATTGTTTTCTCAAACACTGCAACTGAAGAAGAATAAAAATGTTGCGGCTCGAAGAATATATTGGGTGCAAGTGAGGTTATTTAAAAATGTGAAATTATGTTTCATTTAGAATTATTTAAAATATTTAAAAGATTAACACAAACTTTTCTCAATTAGTATGAAGGTGCAGGGAAGGTATGGAGTTGGAAAAAGAATTTGTCATCCCTATATTAGTAAAAAAATTATCTATATTAAGTCCATATTTAAAATGTGTCTTATTTTGTATTACCGAGATGTGTTTTATCTTATTTGTCGATAGATTACTCAGTTGTTGTAAGTGATATATTATCTGAATCATTTCGACCATATAATATAATATATATATATATATATATATATATATATATATATATATTTCAATTGTTTTAGTTTATTCTCTACTCACATAGTTCATGGATCTTCTTATTTTATTCCGTGTTCAAATTATTCGTGCAACCTTTTTCCTTGTTATGTTCTAAGTCTTGTACATATATAATGTCACAAATTGATTATAAAAAATCATACAAGATTACTGTAACTATAAAAAAATATTACCATGATTATAAAAGAAATACTTTAATAATAAAAAATCATATCATATCACTACAATTATTAAAAAAATACCGCCATAACTATAAAACAATTATTGTATTATAAAAATTAGTGAAATTTAATAAATTGATTGACGTATTATATTATATAAAATCAAATCCATATAATTGATATTTAAGGACTTAATTGATAAAAAAAATTATGAATTAGAAAATAATATAAAAATGAACGGCGTCTTAGTAAAAAAAGAATTCACTAATGTTGTCACGTGATAAAAAAATATTTTATAAGAATATAATTGATTTGATTATGTGGAGGTGTTTTTCCAAATAAATAGATGTAGACATATATAATTATTTTGCAAAACTATAATTTATTTTGAAGAAAAGTCTTTTGACTATTTAATTAAAAGTGAAGACTTTTTGAATCTCCACTGAGAAGAGAAATAAAAAGAAAAAGGAAATGATTCTGTGAGAAGCTACCTCTTTAACCCTTTTTCATCTTTTTGAAATTTTGTAATAAAGTATAATGGGTAAGGGGGACAACAACTTGAGGTGAGTTGAAACTGTGATTTGAGTTCATGATTTGAGAACGTGCAATAACCCTAATTGAAGATCTATTTGGGAATTATGATAGGAGGGTCCACCAAAATACCATGCCACTCACTGTATTGTATATTTATCCCTCCCCAAATTGACGGTTCACCTGCTTCTGTTTTTTACTACTGTGAAATGGAAGGCTGAGAAAATGGAAGATGGAATATTCCTTTCATTCATGCGATTTGATTTGAGGTTGTAATAAATATCATAGGGTGTCTGCTCATCCAGTGGTTTTGCATATTATTGCTCTTCTCATGACCCTTATGACTAGCATTAAATACAGTGCCTTCCACTATTAAACACAGTGAAAAGCAAATAAAAAATGTACCTATAAATCAATCAAATAAGTGCCAACCACACAACACCACACTCAATTTCTTGTGATATAAGTACAAGAGTACTGTTGGTTGTTAAAAAATCTTATGAAATATGAAAATGTGTAATTTTTTCTTACATTCAAATATAAAAAAGTGTTGTTCATAGTGGAGAGTTGGCTCCCATGGTAGGCAGGGTCCTAACAGGTTATTCAAACTTGAAAGACATTAACAATAATTTTCCCTTTTGGTGGGTGAGTTTGACTGGATTGGTGGGAGCAAGGTGGGGACCATTACCACAATTATTCTATATTATTAGTTGTGATAAGGTCTGTTCCTTGGACCTGAGTTTGTGGTGTTCTTTCCTGTTTTTTCCAAGTAAGATTGCACTTTTTCTCTTTCTCTTTCTCCACTGTCTTTTCTGTCAGGCACAAACTGCAGGGCTTAAATAAACTTCCTCACACTCAACTCCTTCTTTCCCTTCTGACTCCAGTTTGGAATGCAAGTACTCAACTTTTTTTCATTTTTCTTTACCCCATATCTTGCTATTCATAATGCTCCATTTCTCACTCTTCTCTCACACAGTCACCACCACACCACACCACTTTCTAGTTTCTAGTTTAGTTTCTAGTTTCTACCTCTTGTCATTAACTTTTGCTGTCTCAAGGCTTTAACAGGCAAAGGAGGAAAAAAAGTATACTACTTTCTGACACCGTCTTTATGGCATTAGTGTTTTAGGTAGTGCCTCAAAATGCTTGTCTTGTATTGGCCACACCTAAAGGCTCAAACTTTAAGCTTGCCCAAGATCATATCTCCAGAACAACCAAACCACTTTGATTTTCTGTCACTTTCTTCAATATAGGTTCCATTTGGTAATTGCAACTGTTTGCTTCTTTCGTTGGTCTGTGGAAACAATATTCAGCTTCTTTCCATGAAGGAAGCCCAAATTGAAATTACCATTCCTCACCTGTTCAGATGCCCCATCAGTTTGGACTTGTTCGAAGATCCAGTAACTTTGTCCACCGGCCAAACCTATGACAGATCGAGCATAGAGAAATGGTTCTCTGCTGGAAATCTCACATGCCCTGTAACAATGCAGAAGCTTCGTGATGCATCCATTGTTCCCAACCACACTCTTCGCCACTTGATCGATCAGTGGCTCCAATTGGGTCCCCAATTTGGTAACTGTGCTACTATTGATCATCTAGCCGCACTAAAGCATTCCCTTGAATCTCCCGAATTGGAAAACAAGCTCCAAGCACTTGAGAAAATTAGAGTTCTCTCTGATGAGTATTGCTCCTTCAGAAAATCTTTTTTCCATCAACTGAGTTTCTTGCCCCTACTTTTGGAACTTGTTTTTGGAACTGAGTTCACAAAATGTCACACCAAGTTCACGGAGCTAGCTCTTTGTTGCATTATAAAGTTGTTACCTCTTGTGAGTTTGGAGGCTCTAAATATGATCAAAGATGAGTCTAAGTTAGCAACGTTCTTACTACTATTTGAAAAGGGAACTAGCTCGGTTAAGACCAATCTTTGTCATCTTATAGATTCTACAGCATCACCCCAAACAGAAGAGGTATGTCACATGCTTGGACACTCTCAAAATTTACTGCGTGAAATTGTCGTACTTGTTCGTCAAGGTTCTGAGGTTTCTAAGGTTGCAATTAAGGCCATGTTATCATTATGTTCCTTGCAATCTAACCGAGACAATTTGGTGAGGGCAGGAGCAATTGATGGGGTCATAATATTCATTTCAGGTTGTGAAACAAGGCAGAAGAACTTGGCTCCATTTGCGATGGCAATAATAAAGAACCTTCTGGTGCTAGAGAGTGCTAAAGAGGCACTGGTGAATCACCCTTATGGGGTTGCAACTTTGGTGAAGTTGGTTTTCAAAGTGTGTAATCAAGAGTGTAGTGAGAGTGCTGTTGGGATACTTGCAATCGTTTGCCGTGATTTTGGGCGAGCAAGAGAGGAAGCAATCGGTGCTGGAGTTTTGACTCAGTTGCTGTTTCTTCTCCAGAGTCAGTGTGACCCCAAAACTAAAACAAAAGCAAGAATGCTGCTCAAGTTGCTAAGATCAAAGTGGATTGAGGAACCAAAACAGGTGTAGATTGTGAAATGTGAATGATAAATGTTAATAATAATGATCAGTATTTGATGGCTCTGGGAGGTCTTGTTTTCTATGTGCAGCAGTATTTTGTACCCATATACTTTGTAATCTTTGATATTATCAGCAAATTTAAAACGTTTTGGCCTCAATATTATCTCTGGTATTCACCTCTCAAAATATGTTTGGTAAGTTTGATTGCAACCTATCAACCTTACATTTGATGGAGACGATGAAAGAATTTCAGCTAAGGTACCAACTAACAGCTTTTTGGCTTTCAATGTTCTCTTGTTAACATAAACTTAAATAGATTTGAAGAACTTTTCTCATCATGAACACCTGAAGCTGAAATGTAAGATAGAACACCTAACCACAGTCTAGGATTAAGAGAGAGAGTGAACATGAAGTACATGATTAGCATTTCAGTGAAAATCCTGCAAGTGGATGCAATTGTGCATCATACGACTCCATTCTCAATGATGCGATGTTTGGCCTAGTTTGGTGGAATTGATTCTGCAAACTCCACCATGGTCAAAAGTACACTTACCATTACCACAGTGATTTTCCTTTGGATATACTTTTTCTTTCTACCAGTGCAAGTGTTTTTTTTTACTACAACTTTATAGGAATCAAGAATATCTATCATATAAAAATATTAGTTGCACTGTGATCTTTTGGTCCAGAGGTGCTTGTCCTTGATGTAACATGTCATACAAATTTGAGTTCCTTTAGTTTTCTCAATTTCACAATTACAACTGACATCACGAATACAAATTATTCTTATTATTACCAGATATTTTTGTTAAAATATAAATGCAAAAATTATTATTTTAGATACTCATCTACAGCAATAACCTAATAAAATTGCAAAATATATGATATATTATCATTCAAGATACAGGAGCACAACATATAAAAAATGATTTCCATCAACATAAATAATAAACACATTAATATGACAGAGACAGATTAAGTGAAACTAAAATAGCAAAGACACATACGACTATATGATTAAAATACATTATAGATTCAAAGTAGTTGTAATACAAACTAACTAGACTGCATAAAAATGTTAAAAAGTTACGTTTGATTTGACAAGAATAGAGTCACTTTTTGACTATATTGGTGCAAGTAATGATTTTATATAAACTGAAAAAGAAAATAGGAGAAGGGTGAGATTTATTTTTTCGATCAATCTATTGTGACAAGAGCCCACTTCCTCAATTATTTGACCAAATGAATAATATAATGAAGTAGCTGGTTAATTAACCACACAAGTTACTTACATTCTACTTGGGTAAAATGACGTTTTAACTTCATTAATTATGTCAATATATTTTTACATATATACATATTTCATAACACCTCAACACCATTTATATATATATATGAACTATATTAAAATTATCATATTTATACAGCTGAAATCTCTTTAATTAATATATTGAATTTAATAAAAATATATATTGATGATGATGATGAAAATGGTAACTTTTTTCTTTACTATTTTTTTTTTCTCCAACTAACACCTTTTTGTTTTTATTTTTCTATCTAGCATTTTTTTTTTTTTATCTAGCACCGTTTCTTTCTATGGTTTCATTTTGTATTTTCGTAAAAAAAAAATCTGTTAGCATTTGGTTTCTAGTGAAGGTGTTTTTAGAATTTTCTATTTCTTTATAGAATAAAAATAAATTTAAGAACCAATAAAATAAAATAAAAAGTAAAAAAGAATTAATAAATTAAAAAGAATTGATAATTTCAATTTTGGATGCATTAAAAAAATAAAATATTTTTAATGTTTAAAATAGTTGGAAATATAATTATTGACGAAAGAAATGAGTTTTTACAAAATAAAAATAAAAAGTAATAAATTTAAAATGTTTAATTTAAAATTTATTTTTATAAAATTAAAAAAATTAAGCCCTACAACAACATAAAAAATAATCTATAAACATAAATTAATATTTATTTTTATTATTATTGATTATGTAATCATGTTAATTTTAAGTAAAAAAGACAGTACAAAATTATAAAAAAATCAAAATCAATTAGTATTAATTAGTAATGAACATACAAATAATATTGAAATGAGAAATTAACAAATCACAACTAATATATGAAAACATTTAAAAACAATTCACAGTGATAGTAATGATAAAAAATTATACATATCATCAATGAATAACTTAATCTTTATTTATAATTTTTTAAACCATTCAGTTAATATTTTTTTTTATAAAATATCCAAACAATTTTATTTAATTTTTACTATTACTTGTTTTGATATTTTTTTAACAAACAAAAAATACCAACATTTAATTTGGTACCAACATTATAATTTATTATAATTTTTTCATCCAAAATTTTATTATAAAAATATATTTACAAAATGTATTATAATTTATTCTCCACAATTCAAATTTACTATAAAAATAAAAAAAGCAAAATAATATTACAATTTTAAATTTATTTTATTCATAATATTTACTTACATCAAAATACCTATAAAATATTTTATTCACTCTCTTTGTATTGATATTTCTTCATAAATTTTTATATATTTAATTTTTAATTTTCAAATTTTCTTGTATTTCAATTTTATAAATGTTTAAATTCACTACAATTTTATAAATATTTAAAATTTATTCTCCCCTTTTTTAATTAAAATTTTCAAAACATATTTTACTTAAAAAAGTTTTTAAAAATTATTTTATTTTATTTTATTGGTTCTTAAATTTATTTTTCTTTTCTTTTCTTTTCTTTTTCTTTTCCATTCACTCTAGAGAAAGAAATACAAATTCTAAAAAACATCATCTCCATAAACAAAATTCTAAGAGGGATTTCTTTTAAAAATACAAAATGAAACCATGAAAAAAAAGTGCTAGATAGAAAAATTTAAAAAAAAAAGTGTTAGATAGATAAAAAAAAAGTGTTAGATAAAAAAATAAAAACAAAATAATACTAGTAGGAGAAATAAAGATAAAAATGGTGTTATCTGATTAAAAAAAAGTGAAAAGGTTGAAAATGGTTAATATTTTGTAGCATAATTAAAATAAATGAAGTAAAGGTAGTGGGGGATTATGTGATAGGAAAAATCTGATTATTGATTGATAGGGGTCTTAACCTGAGAGTATTGGAGACACTTTAATTATCTGAGGAACAAAATGAAGTCACATCCCCATTATAGGAGGCACGTAGAAGGTGATGATGCACCTTTTGAATATAGGTTGAATGAATTGGGGGCACCAACTAAAATGATTTCAAAAGACAAATTCCCTTTTCACCTTTTATTTTGCCCTTTGATTATGATCTTTTAGCTTCTTTTTCTTATTTTTTTCACCCATCAAAAATGGATTCCATGTTCCACCCTCATGCTGATTTAACCCAACATAACAAACACTGTTTTTCCAAGGAGGCAGGTAAGATATAAATATGGGTGCATATTGACCAAAAAAAAAGAGGAAACAGGAAAAAAATGTTGTGGGCAGAAGAGTGTGGTGCATCTTTTGGAGAAAGAATGAGAAGCACATGTCCTTGACCGAACCAAATGAAAATGTTGAGGAAATTGACAAAACATGTTGTGTGAATATAAGTGTAAAACAATGCATATGGGCATCAGCAGATGGGACATAGGTTGTGTGGAATCTCCTTCTCCCCTTGTCCTGTCCTTGTAAAAGGCCCCAAGACTTAGGAGATATATCATTGTACTTACTCCCAACTTTATTACATTTCTAAACAATTCCTTCTCCATATTATATATTCTTTTCCAATTCCTTCTACATGCACTTTTCTATCCTATTCCCTTTTACATTTTGTGCTAATTTTTTTTAAATATTATCAATTCTTAAAACATGATTTCTATTAGAGAAATCATTTAAAATAATAAGAATTCTAAACTAATCATGCTTTAAAGTACTATTTCTAATGAAATAATTTTATTTTAAAATAGTAGAAATTGTCACGACTCAACCCTTAGTTATGGAGAAATTGAAGTTTTTTTTCTTTTGCTGAATAGATTGGGTAGGGAGTTAACGTGGGATGGGCATGTGGGTTGGCCATAGCCCAGTACCAAAAAATGCAAAAAATGTGGAATAAGCTCACTAACATAGTTCATACGGATTAATACTGAGATAAAAAAAAAATCATATCTCATTCATTTATTATTGTATTGTAATCTTTATTTTCTTTTATTTTTAAAAAATAATTTAATATACTAAAAATGAATGTTTTATTTTAATAATTTAAATGAGTTAGTATTAAGGGTGATAATGGATTTACTTTTAATTAAAATTTTATATTTAAAATTTGTTAATAAAAAATAATATAAAGTAGAGATTTCAATAGGATAGTTAAAAAATTAGTCATCCTTATTAAAATATTTCATAGCAAAACTTTGATAAGATATTCTTATACATTTACATTCATATATAGGAAAAAATATATGTAAAGCAAAATTTTAATTATTTTTAATCAAACCTTCTAACAATCATAAACCCTAAATCCTAAGATTTTAATCAATACTTGAATTTATATTTTTATCTTGAATGAATTGAAACACGGATAAAATTTTAATTTTTTAATAGTAAAAATAAGATTTTTTATAATTAATAAAATTTTAATTTTTAAAAAAATTATTTTTCTTATACAAATTATTTTTTATGCATGAGGGATTAGTAAAATGAGTTCACACTCCTTAGGAGAGACGAACCAATCTAACCCGTACTTTACGGGCTCAAAGATTATTGAGGCAAATTAAGGGAACAAATTCAGTAAATTAGAAATTCCTTTATTGCTTTGGAAAATGGTTTTTCTTGATGAGAACAATTGGCGACACCGTGGGCTGGTACTGGTAAAAGTATCCCCAATCCCACATGAAAATTTATAAAAAATACTATCAAGATGAGCAACCCTTGACCACCTACATGAAGTAGCAAATGGCAACTCTGATACTACGTTACAACAAATAATGAACACAAAGAATGCCAAAGCAGAAACCCATTGTTTACGAGAGGAAACATGAGTGGAGTGTGAACAGCTTTGTGAAGAAGCAGAAGCATTATGCCAGTTGATGGAAGACGCAATAAAGGCCTACGAAGAACGGTTAAAGGCCAACTATAACCTTGAGATGTACGATGAACAATCTGAAACCTTTAACAAAAGTTCAAGTAAAGTACATCATAATGAATATGTATAATTTGTTATTGGGACGATCCAACATTGAAGCTAGGAGATGTTATTTCTTCTCCCCATTTAAAAATGAAGTTACCGATGGGCAAATTGTCAGAATGAAGATTAACCAAATAATGGCTTGAAGATCTTATTACCATATTACCCTTAATACATGCTCGTTTTCTGGTTTCACAGTGGACACGTATGCGTATCTTCCTGTATATTCCTTTTTTATGACATGTGTTTCCTTTATTTAGGCTAAATAATTTTTTAAAAAAAAATTTAACTAGATTTAACCGTCTTTTATTTTTTAATTTAATTTAATTGTTTTTAAATTCAATCAAAATAATTTTCTTTTCTATCTTGCTTTGTGAGTTCAATATTGAGAAAATGGTTATTTCTTAGTTAAAAATATTTCCTTTGAAAATATGACTTGTATTTTTATATTGAGTTTATATAATAAAGATAAATAATTCGTATTTTTTTTCAAAAATAATTATTTAATGATATTGAAAATAATGTATAAAGTTTTAATTAACTAAAATCTTTATAAAAGTATCTCATATTTTATTATTCAAATATTTTTAAAGATATGGGTAAATTTGTGAAGTTATATTTTAAACATTTTTAAAATATTATAAATTAGTTCACAATTATTACATCACTTACAAATTTCAATCAATTTTTTCTAGAAATCATTTTACCTACCTTAATTCAAACAACCTTATTTTCTTCACATTTTTCTCTCAAATTACTCCAAATTCACTTTATAAAATCTTCACACATCCTCTTCCTAATCTAAACGCACCATAAGGTTAGTATTTTTTTTCTATATCTTCTACTCTCCTTTTTACTATCTACATCACACACTATTTATGGAGTCTCACATGAAAGCTTGAATGTTTGAAGATTATTATTTTTTGTTTTCAATGAATTCGTAATCTATTTGTGGTAGATTTTGAATGAATTTGTTTTACAAATAATGAATATAAGAAAATTACATAAGAAGATGGTAAGAAAAATGAAAATCTATGTAATCTCTTTCTCTAAGACTTTCTCACTTCAAATACAATAATCGTGTATAATTTGATAATTATTATTTTTTTAATAATAAATTTTCAATTTAAATTTAAGAATAATTAGAGTGTAGAAAAAGTATTTGACTAAACTCTAATCTTTAATAATGAGCCAGCAGCGATGGTATGAATTTTACTTATATTGATTAGTGTGATGTTAATTAATTTAAAATCAATTTAAATGGTGATAATTAATAGTTTAATCAAAGTAAGTAGTTAATCTGTTCTATTCTTATTCCTAATTTTATTGTTTATAATTCTGTTTTAGTCTATGCATCCTTAATGTTATTTTCTTAAAACAAATTGTCCTATTTTTTTAAATTGTTTGAGACACACGAGATGTGTTTAATAAATTTTTAATGGTCTATTGATTCTATCAAATTAATCCTAGGATTAAATGAATTCTAATCAATATTAATTATTTATGTATAATACAACCTAAATATCAAATGGGAGTTGTTGCAATCTATAATATTTTAGGGTCTAGATAGTTCCTATGTTATTTTTATTTTATTTGCTTTGATTTTATGGCTTTTGATTTTGTTTTGATTATTTATTTCATTTGATTTGATTTGATTTGATTTAATTATTTTTGTACTTATTTGTTTTGTTGTTATTTTGGTATTTGTGTTTGGTCACTAACGTTTCAGTTTATATGTATTGTACTTTCGGTTGAGGTACACCCATGTGTCATCGCACATTAGTTTGATAAAAAGAATAACTATCAATGAAGTTTGAGTTAATTTTTTTCCGAACACATTTATTAATATAATAACAACAAATTTAACTAGTAATAATACTAAATTGTGTATTTATCTTAATTATATCCAAATGAATTAAATCACTTAACAAATCTTTAATGACACTTTCTTAATCTTTTTATTTAGTAGTTTCATTTTATTTTTAGAAATTAAAATACCTATAATTCTAGTTTTCAAATTATACCAAACGCATTTCAAATTGGACCAATTATTATTTTTTTCGTCTTTTTAATTAGATCATTTTAACTTTTAATAAATAAAAATAATTGAGCATCTTTTTACTAATAAATAAGTCCATAATTGCTCTATTTAAAAGTAACCACCAAATAATTTTTAATACTATCTTTATTTAAAAAATTTATATTTTTTTAAATTATATTCTTTTAATGTTTTTAATACTATTTTTTATAAAACTGTATTTTTGAAATTATATTATTTTTAATGCGTGTATAACGGAAGTAGTGTACTGTTTACGATGTTATTCTGTTTAAAATTTCAATAATATTTGTTAGTCTCAAATTAATATAAAATATTAATAAGGTAATATGATTTGAAATTTTAGTTATTTATATTTATAAAATAATAATAATAATAATATGTTGATAAAAGAAAAAATATTCAATAAAAATAGTGTAACCTTTTTAACACAAAATTACATAATTTCCATCTTAAAAACTATAACAAAAGATAATTAAAATAAATAACATATTATCTTCATTTTTAATCTTCTAAATAAATTAAAAACTATTTATAATTAATTTATTTCAGACCCTCTCACACTATTGCATAATATTATTTTTTTTTCTCTTCTTAAAGTTTGATTTCAAATTGTAAAAGATTTTGAGTTGTGTATTCACTAAAAAAAAAATTCATATTATTTACGGATTTTTACCCACGGATCTGAGTCCGTAGGTAAATTCAGCATTACCTACGGATATTACCTATGAACAACATTCCTTACAGACATTACCCACAAATTCTGAATCCGTAGGTAAATTCAGCATTACCTACCAACTATTATCCACGAATCTTATTACCTACCAATTTTTACCTACGAATCTCTATTACCTACCAACTATTACTCACGAATCTTATTACCTACCAACTTTTACCTACGGATCTTTATTACCTACCAACTATCACCCACAAATTTCTATTACCTACCACCTATTATCATAATAATTATATACATAATATTAAAAATATTAATATAATATTAATAATATTTAATAATGTTAATAATATTTAATAATGTTAATAATATTAATAATATTTAATAATATTAATAATATTTAATAATAGTTAATACTACTAAGAATATATAATAATTTTAAGAATATTTAAAAATATTAATAATAATAATGATATTAAATATATGAATAATATTATTAATTTTTATTTTATTAATTATTTTAATATTGATAATTATACTCATAAGTATAATAATAATCGTAACATGACAACAAAAGTTGACTGCTGTAATGATTAAAGCTTCTATGGACATTCCTCAAGGACTTGACTTCAAGTATCACCTGTTGCAGTTTAGTTCTAACATTAATTATAATTCCCATATCATATATAATAATTGACAAAAATAATCATAAAAATTGGCAAAACATAATATATGTAAATAATAACTGAAAAAAAAATTCAAATAATAATTAAAATTTTAAAAATAAAGTATATTAACATTATCTACGGACTTGGAGTCCGTGGGTATTACCTACGGACTGCAGTTGCTAGGTAACTACTGTTTTCGTTACCGACGCCCACATTACATACGATTTTTTTTTCGTGGATAATCCGTAGGTATTTTTCTTGTAGTGATTTTGATTTGTTTCACTATGTTTTGGTTAAACGATTTTGTTGAACAAATTCAAAGGTGTGTGGTTTCTCAATGACTTATGAAAGGAATAACGTTTTCGAGACTCTAGTTGCCTTCATTGTGGATCAATATCTCTCTCACAACCAATTCTCCAAAACGCGAACCATTTTTCGCAGCGAAGCTTCACCACTCCTTGTCAATTCCTTATTAGATGAGGTTACTCTTTCTACTTTTTCAACATTTTTTTCTTCTTTTCTTTTCTCTTTCATTCTTTTACGAATAAGTTGGTGTTATTTCTTCACCTTCTCGTCAATTTTTGTTTTCGTGGTGTCACATAATGTGTTGAGTTTGGAGGAGATGCTGAATCAATATGTATTTATGAAGCAACAAATGTTGTGTTGGATATAGAAAAGGTGATGGTGATGCAAGAGAAAAATAGAATCCAAATGTTGTTGCAAGACATGCAGAATGCTCTCAATAGTTTCTTCTATGCAAGATCACCCTTGTCCAATGCTGCAACCATTATTACAAATTCTGCAATTGTTCCTCCAATACAAAATTCTAATAGAAATCTTCCAGGTTGGTACACTATTTTTCTAGTTCTTAATGAATTCAAATATTGTTAATGTTGATTTTTTCATTTTTTAGTTCTTTTCATCTTTAACATGTGGATTTATTTTTTTCATTTTTGTTAGTTGCATCTATTAGTACCATTTTTCCTATGCAAAACACAATGGTGTTGTCACCCATACCTCTGGACAACGTAAGCTTGTCATCACCTATGATTAGAGTGTTTGACAAAAAGAGAAAAGATACTCTAATAGCATATGAATCTATAGTTGCAAGAAAAATAAAATCCAAGGTATAAAATTGTTTATATTTATGTAAAGTGCATTTTTATATGTTATCAATTATATTTTTTTTACTTTATCCTCATTTACAGGTATAAATACACTATTACCATCTCCAAATAACAAAGTAGATTTTTGATCCAATTTTGCAACAACTCAATTGGTCGGGAACTATGCACTCAGGAAATCACATATTTCAACTAATTCATTTCAGTGTTCTAATGTATCCCCGCCTACTGAGATTTCAACCAATAGAGTTATGGTTGAACCTGTAAAAGTAAAATAAATAGTCTGGAAAGAAGACATTCATGATATTTCTCCTATTGAGACACATATTGATAAAACAAATAAGGAGAATACAAATGAGACAACTAAGAGAGATATAGACAAATGAGATTCCTACATCTGAGTCTGATAAGGATATAACCAATTGGACATACCAAGAATTTTCAAACATAGGATTGGAAGAATGGTTTAAAGTTGATTTTTCAAACTTTAAAGTAGATGACTAAAATGTCAAGACATATGGAAATCCCGAATCAATAATTTTTTGATAGTCTGATAATCCTTAAAGGTAAATTTTAATTGTCAATTGTTTTGTTATTTAATGTTTATATTCACATTCTTTTAACACAAGTGAACCGTGGTCACTTTTAATCCGTGGTCACTTTTAATTTGTGATTTGCAGGTTGAACTGAAAATAGTCCATTTTTAAAAGTTGTCATAAAAGTTTATCCGAATTAATAAATTTTTCAAATTGGTTGATCTAAGCCTTTAATTGTGTTTTTTATTTTATTTTCTTTCAAAAATAGAATTAGAGTTGGCTATGTTCAAGTCTGACTTTGATTACTGTTATGGATTGATGCTTACCTATACTTTGAACTAGCATATTTTGAAAGAAAAACAAAATCTAGTTACATAGCATGTTAGAAAAACTTTTGAAAAATGACAATAAGCAAAAGTAATTATTTAAGTTGTAACAGAAGAACGAGAAAATATTTTTGAAATTTTTTATTTAAGTCCGATAAGGATGGACCTTAGTACTACGTATTTTCGTTTATAACGAAAATTCAAAGATTACATAATTATAAGATTTAACTATTTAAAAAATTGTTTGTTTGTGTTAGTACGATAATGAAGAACCTTGCTTCTAGTTAAGAACAAAATAAATCAGGAATTACATAGTTATGTGAGTTGGAACTGGCTTTGAAAAAAGATTTTGTTTGATTGTTAATATTTTTAATTTTGAAATTTTATCTTTTTTTATGATTTTTTTATTTTTAATCGAAAAATAACTAAAAGGTAAAGGTGATACCTACAATTGTACAATTACTCAAATAATTATTTAGAAAAAATTTAAAAGTTGGTGGGTGTATAAAGTAAAAAAGGATGACAGATAGCAAAACTTTTGGGCCAGTGAATGGGCTCAAACTTATTTGGCAGAAGTAGTGTGTATAGGCTTTAAAAGGTTGGTGGAGTGTGTGTAAGGAAAGCGCAAGCGATAAACAATTGAAATGCTGGGCAGGTCCAGTTTTTTCTCTTCTTGTTTAGAAATCAAAGTGGTGGTGAAACTATTAAAATACTTAAAAAAACAAAGAAAACATGCTGCAGTAATATTTGGTAATGCTTTTCTATAAGAAGAAAAAAACATTAGAAACGTTTAGCAAGTGATGGAAATGCAAAAACAGCAGTGCAAACACAACATATTTTTCACTTGTCCAGGTGTAAACACATAAATAACCTCAATGCAAACACAACCTATTCTTGGGCATCTCAAAATGAAAACACACAACAACTAAACCCCTTGAATTGAGGCAACAATGCAACATATCTTATAATTTTTTGGAGTGTAGTGAAAGAGAAGTAGGACATGTGGAGAGTAATAAATGAGATGGGCTAGGAGGTGTGCTAAGTGAAATAGGGAGTATGAGCAGGAAAACAGTGAAAGTGGGGTGACAGGTGCACTGAGTAAGAGTGGGAATGTGAAAGGGAAAATAGTGAAGGAGACTAGGGATAAAAAGAAAAATGGAAGAAACATAGAGGTGAGAAAAATGGAAACTGGGGGTGTGAAAAGTAACATCAAAAGATTCTTTAATTAAAAATAGAATAAGAAAGTTTATTTTTATTATTTTTTGTTTGATTTTTTTTGTACCATTTTTTTATATTTTATTTTAATTTTTTATTCAATTATTTTATGTTTTTATTCAAAAGATAACTTTTTTTTTGCTTTTTGTGTTGACAAGTAGTATGTTTTGATTTTGTTGGCAACCTTTTTCAATAATGAAAAAAATTATGTTTTCTATTTATGTTATTAATATTGATTTTTTTTTAATTAGTTATGATGATTAAATTTTTGTTGGAGTAGTATGTTTTGATTTTCCGATACTGCAACTCTTTTTAATAATGAAAAAAAAATGTATTTTCTATTTTGTGTTATTCTTATTAATTTTATTTAAAATTTTATAATGTATATTTAATATTTAATAAAATATTGTTATGTTTATATTGAATTTGTTGTTATGTTTATATAAATATATTTTCGTGTATTATAATTATGTTGATATGAACATACTTGGTTATAAATTTATTTTTGCATATTAATATAATTAGTTCTGATGGTAATCCTAACCCATAAACATAACCTAAATTTAACTTTATCATACCTCTAACATTTTCTGACTGTAAATGTAACACTAATCTTATCCCTAATCATAATCATAATTCTAACATTACCACATTAACCTTAACCATGTCTATAAACCTAGTCTCAACCTGAACCCTACCCTTATTCCTAATAGGTTTAAAATTATTTTATAATTAATAATATTATTTAAATTCAATATAAAATTATTTTATAATTATATTTTATAAAATTATGAATATTTAAATTATCATTTTTTATCTAACAATTTTAAATTTTTACATATATGGATAATTTTCCATCTAAAATTTTATAATTATCAAAATTTAATACTGCAAACACAATTATTTTATGATAATTTTTTATTTTCTAACAAATTTACATAATCTGTATTTTTTTTATATATAATTGTTGAAATTTTAATTAAATATGTTAATATGTTTCACCATTTTTTTTAATAACTTTTTGAACAATAATATTTTAATAATTTTTATTTTATATAGAACTGCTTGTTACTATAATAATATAACAATGTAACATTTAAATTTGTTAATTTAGATATTTAGTTTATGGGTAATGATATTTTGATATTCTACTCTAAGTCCATAACAAAATATTAATATTTATAATAAAAAAAATTATTTTTAATAAAAAAAATGAAAAAAATTAATAATTTTTTAAATTAAAAATATTAAAAATAATTAAAATATTAATATTTAGTGAAACAATGTAAAAAAACCATTTTATATTTATGACCATTGTAGAGTTTGGTCATTTCCATAGTTGTCACTTTCTTCTAAACCAACAGGACCTGAGCTGAGTTTGCTGCAATCTGCTTCTGTTCCACAGGTTAGCCTTGCATGCATGCTTTCTCTTCACTTCTTCTTTTTCTATGTGGTGTGCAAAGAAAGCCATTTTTGTTCTTCTCTTTTATTTGTTCTTTTCCATTCCATGAGATGTAGCACCAACACCCAGAATTTCTCTAACTCAAATAACTTTATTCTTTGCCAGTTAGTAGTTTATAGTAACTTTTTCTGCTTCTAAGATTATCATTGAGATTCTCTTTAGAAGAGAATGTACAATGGATTATCAATAAATAAAAAGGTATCATCATAAGTTCACCCAAAATAAAAAATGAACATTTTTTGGTAATAAAAGAAAAGAATTTTTCTGACCATATACTAAACTAAGTAATGTATATTCTTCATTTCAGAAGCATTTGAGCAACAAGAATGGTACCTACTCCGAAAAAGCAAAAGGCATTGGCACTGCAGATGCTACCGAGAAACAGAACCTGGGACTGTGAATATGATATATATAGCCACTTGCAAGAGCAGAATAAGGTCCTTAACTGTGGAACTAAAAAGTTCAACTATTTCAATACCCTTTTGCAGCACTTCGTTGTAGAGGATCCAAAGGCTGACCAAGAATTGGTACAGTTCATGGATGGTTTACACAGCATTGTAAAGTCTCAGATGCTTCATCTTGAGTACCCTAACATAGAGAACGCTGCTGAGGAAAAGGGAACGAATGATGATGACCATGACAACAAGGATAACTGTGTGATAGTGGATCCCCAGCATAAGTATTTCATGGATCATGTGAGGCCTCGTGGAAAATCTTATGTACTAGATATCCCTGAGGATGGTGTCTATGTAAAGTATGAGTCTGATTATGAAGAGGTCAATGTGTGCTTAGACACAGATATGCATGTGAATTCTCTTGTAGACTGTAAGAGTCCTAATGTTATTAGCAATCTTGTGAAGCTTAGGGGTAGGACGCCAAAAAGTACAAAACTCAGTGTTGCTAAGAGCAGTGATGTGACTTCTGAGACTGTGACTTCTGAGGCACAGAAATGTGTAAGTAACAGGAAGGGTAAGCATAGGAGTGAGAAGATGAAAACCACACCTAGCTCACAAATATTGGTGATTAAAGATAGTGATGATGCAGCAGAAGATATAACATGGTCTGTGCAAGGCCAGATTGTATGCATCCAAAATCATGAGTTCTTCCTTTATGTTCAATGTTCTTCACCTAGTTTTTGTTAGCTATATATGTTATCTGTTACTTCCCTGTTGAAGGTGGAACATTGTTGGCAAGAATATGATAAAGGCAAGGCAACTACATCTTTCAAAGAAAAGCTCATGGAAGAACTAAAGGCTCCTTTCTGTGAGGAAGAGTACAAGAGGCTTTTACACAACATTACTGTTCGAAAGCCAGTCCAACACCATAGAGACCTGCGTGGACGTATCAAAATCTATGATGAAAATTATCTTGGAAAGTCTTATCTTGATTTTAATTGTGGTAAGTAAGATATGACCCTTCTCTTTTACATTCCACTTTCTGTGTTTGCATGATGTTATTGGACTTCATGTGCTTACCCAATTGGGATGGAAAATTTCATATATTTCTATCCATTTCTTGTTTATGCATCTCAATACAGTTTTCTTTTAAGTTAACTATTCTTAAAATAATTCATTCTTGGGACTTCTTTTTGCTGCATGTTTTCCTTATTGATGCAAACATTGACCTTAACAATAACAGAAGATGCAAATCCATCTTGTTGGCTACATAAGAGCATTTTGTGGTTTTATTATCAGTCATAGTTGTATTAGTGTCCATTCTGTCACTTGTGCATATTTAGATTTTAGAAGCAGAGCATGTTGAGAAAGTACTTTAGCAAACAGCAAATTAGTTGCTTTCTTTGGCAAGGAAAATATGGAGTAGGCTGCATATAATGTTCCAAATAATTGAGACATTCTAAAGGAATTTGAATAGAAATTCTCACAAAAATCCTACCTACATCATTATCAAACCAAACTAGTAGAATTCTTCTGACACACGGTTACAGATTGATATCATATGACAGAATGTAAACATAGATTTTGTGCACTGTCTATGTTAAAAATTTTACAATTTTAAATTAGCAACCATCTTAAATATGAAATTCAAAGTAATTAATATGGAACTCAATAATTTAGTATTTATAACAATATAGCAAAGTAAAAAGCCTTTACATTTCCAGTGCATTCTAATTAATTTATAAATGTTATGTTGCAAGACAAACTATGAGTGTGAGATGTGTGCTTGTTCTGCAGATCTTGCCGAGAGAATAAACACAGCTCATGGTGATCATCCCAGAGTTCTGAATCTCTTGCGTGGATTTTTCTATTGGTTGAAAGTAAGTATCTTATGATATTTCACATCCGAATACACATTTTATTTTGTATAGTATTTCATGCACTTCTCAATTCACCTTAAAATATTTAACTCTCAAGTCATCTCAAAATATGTGTTGAGAAATATGACCAGAGCTAGAGACAACTGAGTGAAGGTAGAAAGAGTAACTAATAACACATCTATCCAACTAACAAAATATGTGTATTTTTTAAGAAAATTCCCTTATTACTAGAATGGGTCACTTTTTTAAAGTTTTATGAAGTTGTACCAACGTGACACGATTTAGGTGTAATACGATTTAGGTGTAATGAACAAAAGTCTCAAAGTATGTTAATAGTTGGTATGTCATTTGTTATTAATTTTGATTTTCTTCTGTTGCATCACACTATGCCCTGCCCTCAGTTTAGTTCTCAAATAATATGATGCGGGTAATTATTATGCTTTGAAGATGCACATTGAATCAAAAAAATTCTAAGTCTCTTTGTGACTGAATATTTTCATTGTGTAAAATAATCATCATTATGCTTTTGTATATTTGTCCACATTACCCTATTTTGCAACTCACTCACCTGTATCTTAAACTTCATCAATCTTGCATTAGTCCACAAAAGTGACACCTATAAAATTATGTATCATTTTTTAGTGTGTGTGTGTGTGAATTGTATCACAAAATCAAAGTTAGCCTTAAAAAATTTACATCCCCTTTTTAGTTCAAGGGAGTTAGAGGCTCTATTTGAATGCCCCCTTTCTGATTTATATGTTGTGTGGTGGCAGAATTTAGCACATGATGGGGCATTCATGCCATGGAGAGATCCGTCGTGTTTGGATGCACTGCCACAACAGTTGGAAGGAAGCAATTAATTCAAACTTGACAGAACAGACACTTAGAAGGAAACAAGTTTGTGTTTTTGGTGTCTCTTTTCCTTCATATTTTCTTTCCTTTGTATTTAACTCGTCTTATTTTCCTTAACCTGATCACGATTATCAAGAGTAGCAAATTTTTGACATACCATAGTCTCCCATGATCGAATTTGAGACATGATTCAGTGATAGCTAGGTTTAAAGAAATAATCTCTTCAATCTCTGGGAAAAAATTTAAAACAAAAACTTTTTTTCTGGATCCTTTGTGTAATGTTTGGGTTCTTAATTAATAGAGTGATTTTAAGGGTTTTTTTCCCTATATATAGAGTAATTACATTTGTTATTTTTTGAAATGAAAAAAAAAATATGCTAAAATTGAACAAGTCCTACATGTAGTAGTTATACATGAACTTGTCCAATCTTTTATTTTTTTTACCCATTTCGAGAAATATGAAATGAAATTACACTATTGGGGTAAAAAATCGATTTTAAAGATTACTCTTTTCTAGTATTGGGCTCATTCTTCTAATTTCTCACAAAAAATATCTTCCTAAACTTTTTTATTTATTTTGAAAAAATTTATTTCCAAATTTATCCTCATGTGTCTCTATTTTTTTTATATTTGAAAATTCATTATTCTTATGCAAATTAGTGTGATTTCAGAATTGGATATTCTGAAATGTTTTCAAAATTATCATTCCAAAATATAAATAATATATAATTTATTCATAAAAATTGAATAGTCTATAATACTATATTTTTTTATTTAATGGACTAAAAAGATAAAAATAATGACCATATCATGTTATTTGATAATAAAATCAAATAGGTAGAATAATTAGATGAAAATAAAATAAAATATTTTAAGTATTCAATTGGATAAAATGCTTAATAAGAATTGATTGAAAAATACATTCTCATATATAAACAGTTTCCACTCACTTTGGTAATGGCGATTCTCATATATTAGTGTCTCAACAAATTACAGCTGAAATGTATCAAGGAATCCCTTCATTCTAAAATAATTTTATATTATTCCAAATTGCATTTTGAATTTGTAAAATCAACAAATAAATAAATAAAAAATATAGGTCTGTTGTTTAGAACATAAAAATTAATGTGTGGCTGCTGGGATTCGAGCCCAGGTCTCCACGGCCACAACGTGGAATTCTTACCACTAAACTACAGCCACATGTTTTGTTATGGAAGTTCTGATTTTTCCTGATGATACTTTACTTTTATTTTCCTTTTAGTTTAATTTTTAGATCATAAATGCTGTTTTTACCTTTTGGAACATAATTTTGTTTGCTAGATTGAAACTTAATTGATTTTCCAAACAAAAACATCTTTATTTAATATTTTCAACCCCTTAAACCCATGCACAACAAACAGTTAGATAGAAAAACCATTTAAGTAAGAGAAAATTGTGTACTATTTATGTAAAATTCAATCTATAATAAATTTCTTAACTTTCTTCCTTAAAAGTGATAAGAAAAATTACTTATTATTTAATTTTGTAACTATAAAACCCACTCTTACTCCATGAATCAACTGAGAATTAATAAAATAGATAAATTTGATGAATTGATATAAAAAGCTAATAAAATGCATTGGATGTTGAAAAATTTACTAATTAGTTTTTGAAATTGATATTTCTTTTTTATTTCCCAAATGGGAGATATTTTCTTTGTTCTTTTCATTATTGGTTTCTTGTTGCACCAAGATATACATATTTGCTTTGCAATCATGTACTCAGGAAGTTAAATCAACAAATTCATTCATAACATCTATCACACAAACACAATCGATTACAAATATTCACAAGTGTTAGATAATATAACGTAAACAATAAAACAGGAGGAAGAGAGAATCACACACAAAAACTTAACATGATTTAATTGAAGTATTAATGAACTTCAACTTACGTCTACAAGAGAATTCACTATAACACATACTACAACTTAGTAGTTTCTCTCTTAGTGATATGACCCAACTTTACAAAAAGTTGACCACAAGTACAAACGACTATTCAAGACTAGGTCAAGCATCTTAATTATTTTTTCTTCTAATTTTTTTAAGACAAGTTTAATTTGTAATCAATTGGGCTCACATTGGCCCAGATAAAAGAATAATAAGCTAGCTTAAGCTTTTAGAAACCCTAGTTTCTATAAGATCACCCATGTGTTCACCTTTGACCTAGATTCTAAAAAACTCCCCCATGTGCTCACATTTGACCTAATTTCTAGAAGCTTGTAGTCAATTACGACAGGATACATTTAGACCAATAACGGTTCATTTAATATAATATTTAAGGCTCATAAATCAGACAATAATTATTTGTTTAATATTATATTTAAAACATATAAACCAGACCTTAAATAGATTATAAGTTACTAATGATTATAGGTTGTTGTTATAAAATTCATTTATATCTCACTATAACCATTCAATATTTAATGGTACAAGTCTAGTTCAAAGCTTGAGAACTATTGACATTAAAACTTAGTACGAAATTACTTTTAGCTAACTACCAAAGTTTTCATTTTATTTTAAAATTCCTTTTTAAGTTTTTGCTAGAGTAATATTGGCCCATGGGTGGTTTGATTACTCTACAATTACGAATTATATGTTAAGTTTTTTATTTGTAATATCATGACATACATAACCAAATTTGGTCAACTAAAAACTATTTTAAATATGATTTTAAAATAATTAGTACAAACATAAGCAATTTTCCATAATTAAGATTTAAATGTTTATTACGATTCAAACAAATATATAATTTAATTTTCGTATATTATCAAGATCAACTTTTGCGTCATAAATCAATAGAAAATATTCTAGTGTGACTTTTAAAATGACTATTATAAAACTAAACAATTTTCTATTGAGTATTATAATAATCATGATTGGACAATAATGAAAACAAAAATTAGTATTGTTTAGTTTTATTTAAACTCAATAACATATTAGCTTAAACTTATCACTAACATATCTGACAAATACGTTTTTTATCTATTTGGACAAACAATTTAAGCCGAAGTATCTTTGTTATGGCTCAGAACAGTAACAATTTCCAAGCAAAGATGAACTTCCAACTGCAGGACATTATAGATATCCATACTCATATACCTACAATAAGGTCTTCTAATTAAATAATGAAAATTATATTACACTAATCTATATACATAACTATGTTTCACATTGTAAAGATAAATTAATGGAGGGGACCAGAAGTAATAGAATTGGGGAAATAAATAGAAGAGGGGGGAACAATGCAAAACTAGATAATCATGGTGTCGCCGCTGCGGCAAACTCAAATATACATGTCCTATAAGATAGGAATCAAGATTTCATTTCATATGATACTAACTAATGAACAACACTCAAGAAGAGAGCACTATACCGTCTCGCCTGCACAATGTGATTGTCTTTGAATCTTGCTAAATGAAATAGATGGGGTTAGAGCCAAACCGCACACTTTGCCACATTTCAATTGCTTAATTTACATAAGTTTGCTGAGTAAGTCCCAAGAGCTCTGAACGAGAAAAATGCGAGTCCCTGTCTTAATGGCAATATAACGACAGACAGATCTAACATCTTTCTAACAGTCTAAGAATTCTGCATTACTTGAAATGATCTTGCCGGATAACTGTAATTAAATTAAAGGGTGATTCCTCTTCCTCCTTCTGTTTCCAAGGTTCGCCATTGCCTTGGGAATACCACGATACTTTCGGAGATAAGGGACTATATAAATCTGCATGTTGTAGAATAATTAGGCAGTATCTCCCAGGTTGCTCAGAAGGGAGAGGGAAATTAATAGAATATGGATTTCTGAAAAACAACATTAGCTTCTAAACTCAACTTTAAATAAACCTATAAACTAGTAAACAAATTCCAATCTCATAGTCAAAACATGTTAAAGTAATGTAAACAAATCTTAGTTTGTCAATGCTGTCTATGTGCCCTCGACCCAAACATTTTCTGGTTTAACCTCCTTTGAATGCACCTTTATTTTCAAAGCAGAACTTGTTTGTCATTGCATGTGTATACATAATTTATGCGGCCACCCCACTTGATACTTGCTATTAGAATCTTATAGATATAATAACTAATGATATTAGGATTAATTAGATTGATTCTATATTTATATTATAAGTCCAAAATAAGGGTAACTGAATATTTTATAATGGTAAATGGTCCTTTCAGTACAACAGGTATTATCAAATTTCATTTTTAATACAATAAAAAAAATTTATAGTCTTAGTATACAAAAACTAACAGAATTAGAGTTATTGTACTAAGATTGTAGTTTTTTTTTCTTATTGTACTAAAAATGAAATATGTCAATATTTGTTGTAGTAAAGTGACTATTGACTCTTTTATAATTATGTTATCTCCCCTGTTAATTAGATTGCAACACTCCCCTCAAGCTAGAGATATAGGTTATATGGACCATGTTTGTTACACATATGATTGATCAGCCGACTCCTAGTGACTTAGTGAATATATATACTAGTTGATCATGAGAATTGACAAAACTAGTAGATATTTCCTTGAATATCACTTTCTCTTTGACAAAATGACAATCAACTTCAATGTTTCACATATAAGTTATAATTGTGTAAAACTCCCAAACTTTAGTTCTTAAAACAACTTTTTGAGCCATATAAGCTTCTAAGTGGCTATATAGCCATAACTTGATACTTTGCCTACCTAGTTACAACCTATGTAGTAAGACACTGATACAACATGGACACGAACACGAAGATATGTATAATTTCTAAAATGTAGGACACGAGAACATAGATCTATATTTTATATAATTATGAATTATATAAATTGACAATAAGGATTTATCTGCACAAGTATACTTCAGATTTTTTTTGGAGCAGAAAAATGTTTTTCATGGCTGGTTCGAAAGATTTGTTCCTTATTTTTATAATCGTAATAAAAATTTATACAATAAGTTTGAGTTTTTAGAAAATGAATGTATTTCTCTTTTTTAAAATTATGTTAGAACCGTATAAGAATTATAAAAAATCTAACAAATATTTTTTGAATTAGACATTTCACAGATACGTGTCCGACACGGACACGCCATTTAAGAGGAGTGTTTGAACCTCATAGGCTACAACACTCACTTTCTATTTTTCCCGGAGGCAAATGTTATCTTTGCCAAATATAAAAAAGCCAAAAGTGGACCTTCTATCAATGGGGGAGTTTGTCCAATTTGAATCAGAATATCCCACAACTCAAATGTGTCCTTTGTCTTCGTACAAAAGACCTTTTCTTGGAACTCCTTCGATGTATTGAACAATGCAAGTCATTATGTCCTAATGTTCCTTACATGGAGATTTGAGGAACTGATTTACTACTGTCCAGGTTCAAAGTTTAAATGGCTTCAAACCAAAGCATTCAAGTTGAGTCCCCTCATAGTGAGAGATGCATTTCATAGGCCCTAGTTAGTTGTCTGTTATCTTCTGAATCTTAACTTACATTATGTAATTTTTAAAGTTTGTGTTTTCTCAACTTATTTCAAGTACCACTAGTAGATATTCTTTTATTCTTGGCTAAGATTTTGGGTAGTTTTATTGAATCTCTTTTGTTAATAATTAATAGGCCCTATAACCGACTTTAGATAAGTTACATTCCTTATTAATAGGAGATCATACCAACTACCGGTACACAACCCCCAGCCTCAAGTCGAGACGAGGCAAAGAGGTTTATTTAGCAAAAAAACAAGAAATAAATTACGATGTAAGTTGTGTTGATCAATTTAAGGTCATATTCTTTATTATCGTTTTGCCCTGATTTGGATCTTTCTGCCATGGACCCTTGTAAGGTTGTTGTAAATGGACAACTGGTGGAAGAAGAATAGTGTTACATTCTGAGCTTCTAAGTCTTTAGCTTAATAGTATTTGTTTCAAGCTTATACTCTATGTTGTGTTATTACCATGTTTTTGTTCTATCATTTAAAGTATCACAATATCTTTACTTAGAAGATGAAAACATTAAGTATGCACGTCTAAAGGCAGAATATTTGAAAAAACATTAAATAAAGTCTGAAAAATCCTAAGCATTCTATGAGCGTACGAAAATATTGATTTTTGAGGCATAAAAATATCAAGTGTAGGAAAATATTAAATACCTTAACAGATCAACCTTCAACTCTCATGTAGTTCATTTTAATCATTCAATTGCTTGATGTTCGTTGTTTTGTTGCTTCCATGGTCAGATATTAACTGATTTACTCCATTGACGGTCAACCTTAGTTTAATATAAGGCTGGAATCTAATCGAGCTAGACCCGATCAGTCGATGGTCAATCTTAGTTTATTCTAAGGTTGGAATCTAGTTGAGCTAGACCCATTTAGTCAATTAATCTAAGGCTGGAATCTAGCCGAGCTAAACCTATTCAGTCGATGGTCAACCTTAGTTTAATCTAAGGCTGAAATCTAGCCGAGCTAGACCCGTTCATTCAACAGTCAACCTTAGTTTATTCTAAGGTTGGAATCTAGTCGAACTAGACCCGTTCAGTTGATGGTCGACCTTAGTTTAATCTAAGGCTGAAAGTGAATCATAGAATGAAAAAAAAAAGTCTTTAATTGGGAAATAATGGAATCAGATGTACATAAAAGCATTCAACACTAAATATCAATACTAAGAGTATACTTTTATCCCAGAAAATAACAGACTTTTAGTTCATTTTAAGGCAACTAAATTCAAACTTGAGCATCTTAAGCATGAAATAACAAATATTGCTACTATTATTAGGACTTCACTTAAAACACTTATTTGTTTTAATTATTTTGATTAATTATATTATTGATTTTTTTTTCATATGAAATAAACTCTTACGAGTTTACGAGTTTACAGAGCTCCCACAAGTTTATATAGACTTTCGAGTTTGACAACCTTGGTGGCAATAGAAGATAACATGGTAGTCTCGCTCTGAATCACACCAAATTGTTGAATATAGTACTAAATCAATTGAATCATGTTTTAGGTTGTTGTTTGAGGTTGTATAAACAATTGATATACAAGACTAGAAAACTCCTCCTAAACAACAAAGAAAGAAGGTTGTTGCATGTAGACTTGCTCGAGTTAATCACTAAGTAAAAATATATTCTTGATATCCAATTGGTGAGAGGCCATGATGAATGGCAACAATAGGTAGGAATAATCACATAAAAGACATTTTGGCAACAAGAGAAAAATTACTCCCATAATCTAACAAAGGTTTAAGTATAGCTTGCGACAAGACAAGCCTTAAGTCAATTAACATTGTTGTCTGGACCAACCTTGACCATATACACCCATCGACAACCAACAATTGACTTCTCAGCTGGTAAAGAAACAGTGACAGGAAAAAAATAGATTCCGATGAATAGTGTAATCATTGGGATATCCCAAAATCAACCTCTTGTTAGGCTCTAATACCATGTTGAGAGAGAGCAAGAAACAAGAGAGCATTAGATGAATTTCGTGTGTTTAGACTATAGCGAAGCTATAAGGCACAAAACATAATTACAAATATTGAGGATATAATTAAAAATTAAGTTACCATATTTTAGGCTAATAACATACATATATAATCAATCTAATTAAACCTAACATCCACCGCTACTAAATTTACATGACTGTAACAAAAACTCTATACATCATTGTTCTACGTAGGATCAAAGCAAAATCACCAAGTTGCTCGATAGCAGGATTGTTGAACTTCTTTGTGTTTTAGGTCGGTGAATTCACAAGTCAAGCTGTGTAACTTGGAAGGGAATACATTTTATTAGGGCTTTTCCCCTTAACCCTTCTTCTCTCCCATTTGCACTAAGTGACATTTTTCGACCACCTCTGCTCGAACTCTTTGAATTCACCTCAAGACTTGCAACTTGTTCTTTGAGTTCTTTGTTCTTTAACAAAACATATTTTGACTCCCGTAGGATCAGTCTCTGTTGAGACTTTAGTGAGCTTCACATCTACTACACTAGTATTTCCCCTCTAGGTGTTCCTTAACAGATTTGTTCTTCGCTCCACTTTTTCACTTCTATTGAACTAGCTCAATTTCCATTTGAGCAACTCTACTTAATGCTCAAAATAATGAAACAAGTTCTTCTTCTCAAAAGGGTTCTTTTGGGTTACAACTTTTTTTCTTCTTCTCTATTTTCTTTTCCCTTTTGACATGTAATATTGTGCTCCCTTTTTCATTTCCACTTTTCTCCTTTTTTATTGATTTCAAATTAAGATTTCAAATATATTCTTACATTTAAGTAATACTAAAGAAAAGAGAGAGAGAAAGGTGGAAATAAAGTTTTTCTTAAATACAATATCAATATTCATTAAATACTATTTTTTTCATGAAACAGATTTGTATTTTAGGTAAGATCTTACTACCCGGCAATTTATGTCTTTCACCTCCCTTTCCAATCCCAAATAAGAGCTTCATTTGGCAACCTTGCTAGTTACTCTAATAATTTATACAAAAACTAAAGTATCTATTCCGTGGCAACAACTACTCATGGCAGAATAGAGTAAGAAGTCAACATGACATATGAGCATTTTTTTATATGATATAAAATTTAGCCTCAGATCAGACTTTATTACGGGCCCAGCTACCAAATATTGATAAAATCTTTTATTGCAGCTCAATACAATGGCACATACAATGATTTACCTGTGTTAACTGGAGGATCTGGCTCTCTTGTGCTGTGTAATACAGTTGTTCCAGATAAAACAGTAATGAAACCACATAGCTCTGATGCGATACTGCTTACACTTTGACCAGAATAGTCCTAAATTATAAAAGCAGAAGAAGCAGGATACAACAGATAATTAATAACTTGATCATTACGATGTCTCTTTAAATGCATTTTTCATTTTGTTTCAACGAAATACCTACCTTAAACATGATTGCACTAGCTAATATTGTAAAAGATGTGAACAAGGCATAGTAGATCGGAGAAACAACTGCTGTGTTAAAAGTATCTAATGCCTGCAGTCATGCAAGAGTTCGTGAACACAAAAGCCCAGTTTGAAGAATGACCAGCAAGAAAATGGTCACTGAATGCCACGGAAACAACAATCTTGTAACTAGGAATCAGGAATTTAATACTATCAGTTATGGTGGCCTAGTTCAAGTTTCTTAAACTTCTAAATCAGCTCATAACTAACAAAATGCTTCTTTAATTGATATAATAATATGCAAATATTTTGGATGAAAACTTTAAAACAAGAATGTTGACAATAGGCAGCAGCTGAAGAAGAAAACAGATGCCACAAAGCCTTTAAAAGTATGATTCCCTTTCTTGTACAAACTAAAATGCTTTCTAACATAAATTTCTTCTAGAGAAATCCAACACAGGAGATTAATGTAATTTCTTCTAGAGAAAGGATAAACTTAGGCTTTAACTTTATAGTTCAAGTTCCAAAATTATGTTCACACAAATGTTAAGAGCGACACATACCATATTAAGATAATTTAACTGAGTAACGATGCAGGAAATAGCAACCATCGTAAATATCCATGTTTAAACGTGAGCAAACTGGTCTGCACCCTCAATCGTAAGTCTTATAGCAATGCCAATAGCTTTTATGCTCATGACCTGAGAAACAATACATTCTATCAGAAGAGCAAAAGAAAAGGTGAACCCTTGCATTGAATTTTTTCGACTGTTATATTAGAACTTCAAAGATAAGGGTGCAAAGAGTGACTTACAGTTAAGGATCCAATTATGGAGCATATTCCAACATAAACTAAGATATTAGTCTGGCCATAGCGGGGAGCACAATACAAAATCAAAAAGAACGCAACAGCAATCACCGAAGCTGTGTACATCAGGAATTCTGGATGAAAAAAAGAAAGCAGAAACATCATCCACACATAACTGTTGAAATGTAATGTAATGTTATTTTATTATTATTTCTTTTGAAAAAACAGAAAACAGAAACATCAGCCATACATAACTGTTGAAATGTAATGTTATTTTGTCATTATTTCTTTTGTATATACCCAGCGTTAGGGTTAAGGTTTCAAGTAAGTATCTCTCCTACTATTACCACAACAAAGTTCAACTGAAAAAACTATTTATCTTGGTCTGCATCCGTAGAGTTATGGTTCCTTGGTCAAAGATACCATGACCATTTGGAGAAGGATGTCACCGCTATTTCGGATGAAGAAAAACCTCAGTGGCAGAAACTGGACTTCCAATTATGCACAGTTTTAAGGCAATCAGTTGAACATAATATCTTAGAAATTCTGAGATCATTTCATACATGTTCTTCCTTTTAGGAAAAAGCGCAAGTATTTTTGCTAATGACATTCAACGTCTCTTTGATGCAACTCAAAGAGTAGTTTCTCTTAGACAGACCAATCATGACATTATCTCACATGTAGAAAAGGCTCGAGTTGTAGTTAGAGATGGCAAATGAACTTGTTCCGTGGGTATTGTCTGAACTTGTCCCGAATTTGATGAGAAATCCCAGCATTGACTGAGTATGGGTATGGGTATGTACATATTCACCCCGTTCCAATACCCATTTTCGTCCTCATACTCATCTCCGTTTTAAATTACTAATACAACTTTAATTTATTACGTAACCTAAAACTTGTGTTAACTTTTCTTTGGTCCTTAGTTTCATAACTTATTTTTAGGTTATACATTTGATATTTTTACTTTTTTTTTATACTTGTTTGACCTTTATCTAATTATTATTTGATACTCTCATTTGATATTTAAACAATTATAATTTCTTTCTTGATATTTGACATTGCGGAAAAGAAAATGGGTATCTTTTTAATATTGAATATTTGATAATAACATGTTTCATTTGTTGTGATTTTTATTTTTTATAAAAAAATATTTAATTAATATTTGGAATAGTCAGGGGTTGGGTACGGGTATATCTGTTCCCAAATGGAAGGGATGGGAAAAAAAATCATACGCGTTGGGTATGAGGATGAGGATGGGGATGGGAATAAAATTTTTCTTTGGGGATGGAGATGGAATAGTCAAACTCAAACCCGCCCCGACCATTGTCACCCGTAGCTGCAGTAGAAGAATTGAAGAGATTTGTTTTGGTTGATTCAGTGGAGGATATCAACAAAAAAAACTCGATAAGCTACATGGTCTTAATTCTGAGAAGCCTACACTTGGATTTTGATCATATACATAACCAAATTTTAGTTGGTGATCAGATTCCTTCGACAGACAACTTAGTTGCTAGACTTCTTCGAGTGCCTACCTTGTTAAAAGATGAAAACTCAGCTGATGTTATTGAAGCAACAACAATGGTAGAACCACAAGGAAGAGGAGTAGGTCGTGACAACCAATGAGGACGTGGTGGCCAGAATGGGCATCCTCAATGCTCATATTGCAAGAAAATGGGTCATACCCAAGAGAACTATTATTCCTTGCATTGTTCTCCAAAAAAAAGTTGCTCATATGTCTAAATATGAAAATTTAGAATCCAAACGTTTGTTGAAGAGTCCAAGAATTTTTGAAGTACAAGTCTGGGAAATCCATCAATCTTGGTCAATCCTCTTAATGTCAAGTGTGTCAACAGCATGCAATTTTTCAATATGTGGAAGGTCAAAGTCAACAGATTCTTGATTCAGGTGCCCTAAACCATATCTTTAGTAATATTACTTCATTCTCCTCCTGTTGGAGATTCCACGTCAACTAGAGATAAGGATATTTCTTTGGATATAAGTGGTTGCAAATCTCATCTTATAAGTCGATTTTTATAAGGTTGAGTTAGACTTAAAGTCCACTTTTTAATATAATATCAAAGTCAGGTCACCTGATATCGGACCACTATTAGATCACCCATAATATATAATCTCACGCACGAGTTGGTAGCCTCGACGTGAGAAAGGGTGTTGAAAATCTCACATCGACTAAAGATAAGATCATTTCTTAGGATATAAGTGAGTGCAAACCTCACCTTATAAGCCGATTTTATAAGGTTAAGTTAAGCTTAAAGTCCACTTCTTAATAGCTCAATTTCTTCCCCAAAAATTCCTCATCTTGTTATTGTTGCCAATGGATCCACAGTGGCATCTCAAGGAGTTGGCCAAGTTTCTTTAACCCATCCACTAAATTTAAATTTTGTCTTGTTCATTCCTCATTATCCTTACAATTTAATCTCTCTAAGTCAATTGACTCATTCTTTAAACTATTGTAACATTTACTGCTAATTCCTTTGCTATAAAGGAACATGGTACCATCGTCTGATTGGAGAAGGACATGAGTCACGAGGTCTTTATTATCTAAAACCATGCCCCTCAATATCTAGTTTTGCACCTTCAACCCTAAAAATTTTGCATGGTCATTTGGGCCACCCAAGTTTATCTAAGTTGAAGACGAAGGTTCCTAGTCTTAAACACATTCAAGTTTTAAATTGTGAATCTTGTCAATTAGAAAAACATATTAGATATTCTTTTCCTAAAAAGTCTAAAACACGGTGTAATTCTATCTTTCTAATATTCATTATGATATTTGAGGACCAATTTGTGTCACTTTTTTAGCTTTAATTATTGTGTAACCTTAATTATATCGATGTACTTCAATTTATTTAATGAAAGATAGATATGAACTTTTATCCTTATTTATGTCTTTCTTCAATGAAATTAAGAACCAATTTTGAAAGATGATTAAAATTCTCATAAGTGATAATGCTAAGGAATATTTTTCTATTGCGTTTTTTTCATTCTTATCTTCCTAGGGAGCTTTACATAAGTCAACATGTCCTCACACTCCACAACAAAATGGTATAGCATAGAGGAAGAATAGACATTTTATTGAAATTGCGCGCTCTCTAATGTTGAATACTAATGTTCTTGTTCATCATTAGGGAGATACATTTCTCATTGTTTGTTTCCTAATCAATAGGATGTCTTCTTCCTCTCTTGAAAATAAAGTTCCTCACTCTATAATTTTTCCAAATGACCCTCTATATCATGTCTCTCCTCGTGTGTTTGGGTGTACTTGTTTTGTTCATAATGTCTCTCCAGGTTTTGACAAGCTTTCTGCAAAGGATATTAAGTGTGTCTTTTTGGGATACTCTCATCTTCAAGTATAAATGTTATTCTCCCTTAACAAAAAGGTATTATATGTCTATTGATGTTACCTTCTTTGAGAATACACTTTTTTCTTGTTCTCCATGGAACATTGTTCATCTATTCAACATGTCCTTCATGTACAATGCTATGATCCGTTGATTATTCCTACTTCCTCTCAAACTCAAACTCAAAGTGCATATGAGATGACATTATTCCACCACCTCTTCTCACTTATCAGCATCGGGCACAAATAACTCCTTCACCATTGCCTGAAGATCCTCATGACACAATTATGCTTGACCTATTGCTCTTGGAAAAGGTATTTGATCCATTATAATCCATATTTTGTTTATAAAAATTTTTAAGATATCATTCAGTGTTTAATTGTCATACTTCTTTTGGGAAGTGTGTTTTTCTTATAGTCTATGTTGATGATATTGTTATTACAAAAAATGATATCACTGGAATTGCTCAATTAAAAAAGTATTTATTCAACCGCCTGTAGACCAACGATCTAAGCTATCTAAAAACTTTTTCTTGGTATTGAAGTGGCGCAATCAAAAAGTGTCATTATTTCACAAAGAAAATATGTTCTTGATATTTTGGAGGAGATAGGCCTGACAAATTGCAAGCTCATCGATAGTCTTATGGACTCAAATCAAAAAGTTAATGAGAGACCAAGGTGAATTTTTCTCAAACCCTGAGAAATATAGAAAGTTGGTGGGAAAACTCATTTATCTCACTATAAAAGACATGATCTTTCTTGTCCAATGGGAGTTGTGAGTCAATTTATGCAGAACCCACATATTGGTCATTGAAATGTTGTGATTCGCGTTCTCAAATAAGTAAAATGGAATCCAGGACTAGGATTGTTGTATGAGAACAAGGTAAATACTCAAGTCTTAGGGTATTGTGATGCCAATTGGGCTGGTTGTCCCATTGAGAGGAGATCTAGCACAAGATATTGTGTATTCCTTCGAGGGAAAGTTATATCTTGGAAAAGTAAGAAGCAAAGTGTTGTTGCTTGAATTAGTGCATATGCTGAATATAGATCTATGGCCCTAGGTATATGTAAACTTGTGTGGATTAAACAACTCCTTCAAGAGTTCAAATTTTGTGAAAATGAGCATATGAAGTTATATTATCTCAATTAGGCAGTTCTTCATATTGCCTGTAATCCGGTGTTTCATGAGAGAACTAAACATATAGAGATTAATTGTCTTATTACTAAGTTTGTCAGCTCTAATGAACAACTCGCACACATTCTAGTTAAATCTATAGGAGAACCTAAGATTCAGTTTATATGTTCCAAGCTTGGTGTATATCATCTATATGCTTCAGCTGGAGGGAGTATTGAAATGTAATGTTATTTTATTATTATTTCTTTTGTATGTACCAAGCTTTAAGGTTAGGGTTTCAAGTAAGTGTCACACACACATACATACATCAATAAAAGGTAAAAACAGAGTAAGTTGAATACGCGGTACTTTCTCCACCTCATTTATTCAAGTAAGAAAACAAATCCAGCTATGATATTGTTAGCTGTCGCTATACCTCACACAATCTGCATTTCATCGCAGATACAAACAATAAAACCTGGACAGGCAACTGCATACCGGGTTGAAGTGCCAACTGCCATATTTCATCTACAGAAGTAAGGGACTTCTCTTGAGGCGCATGGAGCACAATCTCAGTGGACCCCACAATGCACAGAAGACATCCAAGCATGCCCATTTTCTGCAGCTTCTCGTTCAACATGCAATGCGCCAAGACAGCACTACACATTCCCACACAAAACAATAAAATTAACCAGTTTATTTAGAAAAAGAATAAAAAATCTGCAAGAATTTTATCTTACCTAACAATAATACTCAAAGCACCAAGCGGTGTGACAAGCACAGCAGGGGCATACACGTATGCCACAAAGTTCGCTATCTCTCCTACAATCACTAAAAAACAAAAACGAAGCTGAAACCAGGAAGAATAGAAAAGAAAGTGAAAAAATAAATAAATAAATAAATAAAAGCCTTAATTACATTTGTGTCCATCACAAACAATTTCGGTCTCAATTTTCTAACTGTGTCAATTGCTCCTTCCAGTTTTCTCAATTCTCTTCATCCTTTTTTCATCCAATTAGTGACGTTAGCTAATTTCGTTAAATATCCAATGGAACTGTAAACGATAAAAATGTCGAAGAACTCGATTGACACAATTAAAACCTGAGATACCAAACTCACACGATTTAGGCAATTAGGTGACTAAAAATGTAATTAAGCGTAAACAAAATTAGCTAGGTACTGACTGGTAACCATTCCGAGCCACCAAAGAGGTTGTAGCAAGTAACCGTAGCCGCCGCCACCTGAAAATGAGGAATTAGGAAGAGGAAAATGGCACTGAAAGCGCAATAAACGAGTGCGTGAGAGAGAGAGAGGTAACTGGCACGTGAGCCGTTGAGAGTGGCACGTTGGAGGCCTTTCTTCTTGATGATGAAGCTGGAGCCGATGAAAGCGCTGGAAACGATAGCTAAGACGAAACCAGTGAGATTAGTGGAGAACATGGTTTCTGTGCATTGAAATGACAACAAAATGAACAGTGATTTGAAACCCTAGATAAGAGTTTAAATTACAAGAATGCAAGAACGAGAGTGAGAGAAGATGAAATTCGCGTTTTGGTTTTCTGGCGGGACGCGCTGTGTTATTTTACTGTCCTCTTTGGTCAATGAGGTGGAATTGACGGGTGGTTTTGATTTTGAACGCATTTTGGGAGGAGGGAGAAACAGAGAGAGAAAGTGGTTTTTTTTTATTTTTAATTGATGATGCAAACTTAAGTGTCAACTGTTATGCCGTGTATAAGCTGGTTTCCTCATAACACAAGCCATTACTAAACAAAATTATGTTCATTTTAATATAACGAATTATTTAAAATAATAAATTATTTATAATAATCTAAAATATGAATAATTATTATTATTATTATTTAAAAGTATATTTTTATGAAAACCTCTATTGTTTAATTGAAACAATTAGTTTATAAGATTTTATGATTAATTTTAAAAAAGGTATTGCAGATTTAATGATTTGAAAGGAGTGTTGTTTACGTTCTTTCTTTTTTTAAGTAAATTGTGCAATTTTGTTTCGCTTTCATCATAATGAACTATTTACTTTTTTTGAAAATAGGTAATTCATACTTGGAAGCACGTTTTTAGGTGTGGTTGGTTTCAAAAAGAAATGTTGAATGGAGATTTAGATTTTTTTTCACAACAGATAAACAAATTAGATTGTCTAGAAAAATATTTTGTTCCATCTTCTAACTAGTTGTCTAATAAAAAATAAGACGATAAATAACAACAAAAATAATGAGAAATCAGCACACAAAAACTTATTTTGGTTGATCTAAACTCATGTTGCATTTGGTCCCTTTAAGAAACTACTTAAGAGTTTCCACTACGAACACACTTAGTAATAATAAGTATTCTCACATCTTTAGATTACAACAAGTATTCATATATCTTAAGTTACAATGACTATTTATACATCTCTAAATTATACCTTCTTAACCTTCTCCTAAGATTAAGAAATCTCAAAATAAAATAAATAACACTCTCAAGAAAATAAAGAACAATTTCAGATATAGCATAAAGAAGCTCACATAGGTATAACTTCACAAAGTGAAGAATTACAATGGTTTTCCACACAACCCAAAAGACTAGACACTTTAATAGTTAGATTAGACGATCATTATAACTCTTGTATTTTCAATAAGATTGCTTTAATAATTTAAATTGCTCAACTTGCCTTGCTTTTGTTCTTTGTTGATTTTTCTCGGCAAGTGTACCGAATCAACTGTAATATAGTACTCTTTAAAGTACAAATGCCGAACCCACAAGGAACAATTCTAATTAAGATGTTCTGTTTTAAAACTCATTGAATATAGAAAATAATTTTGAGACTTTGTTCATAACCAAATTAAAGATTTCACAAATAACTCGGAGAGTTAGGGTTTGATTCAAGGCATAACAAAACCAACTTATCAAATATAAAGAAAGATACTTGGGATTGAATTGTGTTTATCTCAATCATCTGTATTTTGAATAATACAATATATAATACTCAAAACTACTTATTCTTTATGCTTAATTTAAAGTCATTCATCTTGATTTCTCACAGATGAAATTCATAAGATAATTTCTCAAACACTGATTCCTCAGATATTTAACAAATCATCCAGCTTTAGGAACATAATTACAATGCAATCAATAACCTGGAATCTATTCCTAGCATTACAAGTTATCAAGTATTTTCGTTTATTTCAGATCCTTAAAGGTACTTTCCAGTTAAATTTAAGGATCAAAAAGACTCTATTGATCAGACAGAATCAAGCAATAAGCATAAAACGAAAATACCAAGAACAAGTAGAAAAGAGAAATTTATATATATATCACCAAGAATACATTTGATCAAGATAAATTACATTCAATCCCAAGTTAGAAAGAACTTAGCCACTCATGACAGCTCCTCCGATCTTCATTCTTGATCTGGATTGCATAAGAAGGGCTGATTTGAGCAAGTTCTTCTCCTAAGAACAGAGGTTTCTTCTCTTTCTCTCACTAGTCTCTCTCTAAAAAATCCAATCTGTTTTCCACTGCTGGTTTTGAGTTATGTTTCAGAATTTATATAATCAATTTTAGCTCAAGCTAGCCTGTTTTAGCTTAAGCTAGATCTTTCGGTGCATTTTTAGCTTGAGCTAGCGATTCTAGCCTGAGCTAGATCAGTACTGCACCTTTAATCAACTCTGGACAATTTTAGCTTGAGCTAGCAATTCTAGCCTGGGCTAAAATTGTACTGCACTTTTAATCAACTCTGGACAATTTTAGCTTGAGCTAAATCCTCTAACTTGAGCTAAATCTTCTTGTGATCCAATTCAGTTTTTACTTTTTTTTTCTTTCAATGCCAGTTTGAATACATTCTTTCAATGCTTCATATTCATTTGCAATTTACACAAAAATTGAGATTAAATTTCTTCATTTGTTTCTTGGTTCAAAATATATAATCAGATTTAATAATTCTCAGATTAGGGTAATTTTCTTACATTAAGCAACAATTAAGTTCCA
>Ga0123342_1000980_pt1 | contig 47847 bp, 27 predicted proteins | sample Turbeawhitnodule_FD_89960 | JGI IMG/M metagenome (GOLD analysis project Ga0123342, IMG submission 89960) | Root nodule microbial communities of legume samples collected from Mexico - Turtle bean Mexico white nodule | ecosystem: Host-associated > Plants > Roots > Nodule | place: Mexico: Nepantla...
ATCTTCACCCTCAGTCTTCGACCATAGTGAGTGAGGTGGAAACACACCTTTTCTTTCTAACCCAAGGAAGTTCCATGAGTGTGTTGTGTGCAATTTTCGTTCTTTGTTTAAGAAAACTGATATCACATTTGGGTTCTCTACATGCATAATAAACAAGAGTTACAAAATTGAAATAACAATTTCTCAAATAATCCATAGAAGACATTTTGCATAGAATAAATGCACATACTTGCAACATTAGCTGCTTCATCTTCATCAAGAACTGCAGCAAACCCATTAATATATCTATTATAAGAATAAAAGATTGCTTCCTTGGCCTTTTCGATGCTGTGAAAAACAAGAAGAAACAACATATAGTCACTCTATATTTGGTTTTTTCAATAAGTATTTCATAAAGTTGGGATAATTCTATACCTTCCCACATAAGATCCAAGTAAATCATAGTGAGAGTTTGTGACAGATTCAAGAACAGCTGAAGAAGGATTTGGACCAAGAGAATGTGATCCTAAGTATACAATATAGGACTGACAAAACAAAATAAAACTGTGTTAGGTAACACTTTTTGTGGCATCACAAGAAGCTTAAAATAAGTTTCAATGCTAAAAACTAGAGAATTATTGAATAATAAGCTTGCCTGTTTGAGTGCTTGGATATGATCTTGCAGAAGAATGCAAATAAGAAGTAAAAATAAGACATGAGAAATGGATCGTGCCATTGTTACTATGGTGAGTTGTTTTGTTTTGCACAATAAATCTGAGAGCTCTGCACGGTTTTTATACTTTCCCTTGCTTATATCACTATTATTATGTAACACTTAGCAAATTAAAACAACTTGGTCCCCTGATTCAGTATTCCAAATTGAGCCAACTATGTTCAATGCTTCTTAAAACAAGGATTGTGTTTAATAATAAATTTAATTAATAATCAATTTCTTCAAAATAATAATAATTAATAATCAATTTTGTTTTGTTAACAAATCATATCAATATGGCATGTATAGTAATAATAATAATAATAAAAAAGATACATAGAATGAAATGAAAATTACTCAAATTAAGTTAAATAATTATGTTTCATTCTTCTATATCTAATTCATAATTAATAATAATAGTAGTAAAATACAATGATAGAATGAATTGGTAATTACTCCAGAATGCATCTTCATAAATTGAAATTAATTTTTATTTCATGGAATGTTTTAACTCAATAGTTTATTATTTATGAGACCATGCTTATGATAAATAGCTTTATTCGAGAGAGGTGTTTATATTTTTTTATCCTACTTATATATATTGTTAAATTTTAATTTTAAATAAATTGACTTTATTTTACATTGATTAAAATAAATTAATATTATTTTATGCTAAGTAGTTATTAAGTCAAATGAAATATTTATTTTGTTTAGTTTCTTAAATAGTCAACTCTTGTAATTAATTTTATTAAATATAATATTACTATTACAAAAACCGTTTATCATTTAAACTATTTTAAATTATCAGATTCCTAAACTAAATATTCCAAATATTTTTATTTTTTATTTACGTCTTATACATTCCATGTATTTATAAATAATATCCATTTAATACACAAAACACGTTGACACAAAACACGTGGAGAATCCAATATTAATGATAATTAATAATCTTTAATCAGTGTATAGTATAAAATATTTAAAAATTACAATCTAATTTTTTAAATAATTATAAATTTTAGTAATCATATATATAAATATGTTATAAAAAATAAAATACTTTAATATCATATTATGATCAATTATCAGATTTTGTTAACTCGGGTGAAACAATATATATTACATTACAAAAGATATATTTTATTATATTAAATGAATGATATAATTTTGATAAATCTAAAAAAGATTTTAGTAGATTTAGAATTAACGACTCGTTTATATTTTAGTAAGTTTCAATTTATTGTGATATAATTATGTGATGTGTGCATTTAGTGTGGATGGTGAGATTAATAGAAATTAAGTATTGAGTTGTTGGACTTTATTAGATTTATTTATTTTTTGGTTAGCCTTAAGTGGTTGGACTTTTATGTGAGTTGAACATAAATAGAGGCATTTCTTTCTCCACCTCCATACATTTTTCTAAATCTTATAAACTTAAAAAAATTATTTTGTTATTTCTAGATTATATAATTAAAAAAATTAAAATTGTACTATCTGAATGTTATTTTTGACTTCGGAATTATGCAACAATATGAAGTCATTTTTTTTTCTAAACAAAGACCTTTTAAATTGCATAGTTTGAAAGTTGTTTTCGACTTTTGAATTGCACAATTTGGAATAGTGTAATACGAAAGTCGAAAATGATTTTTGAATTATAATACAATATGAAGTCATTTTTTTTCTTCTAAAAAATGACCTTTTAAATTGCATAGTTTGAAAGTTGTTTTCGACTTTTGAATTGCACAATTCGAAATAGTGTAATCTGAAAGTCAAAAATGATTTTTGAATTGTGTAATTTAGAAGTAAAAAATGACTTTAAATTGTGCAATCTATAAGTCTTTTTTTACGAAAGAAATTACTTCTAGATTATGCAATCTAAAATATAATTTTGACTTATAAATTATACAATATAAAAATGATTGGGAACTTTTATAGTTACGATGTACAAAAGAAATGTACCAAGGTGAAGGAAGAAATTACCTAAAAATAGAACTCTAAAACAAGTAGCTAGAGGGTGAGCTTAGCAAAATGTTATGTGCCTTTTGTAACTTAGGAAGTTCTTTTTTCTTGTCTTCTAGATAGAGAAATACCATATTTATTTATATTCCTCTCTTCACCTCACTGGTGCAAGAAATATTAAAAGACGGCAACTATTTTTGATTTAAAATGGTGGCTTTATAACTGCATTTGTTGTACACGTAGTTATAAATACAAGAGATAAAAAGACAACTAATAGTTGTCATTTATAAATGCGGCTAATAGCCGCATTCTTATTTGATTTTTTTTTTTAAAAGAAGGAAAACTCTAAACCCTAAGGCAGCGATGGCGGAGGCAGTAACAACAGAGTAGTGGTGATCTTCGCCAATACAAGAAAACAAACAAAGGAGCGATAGTGGCTGGTATTTTCTTTTTCAAATAACCGATATAAAATTACTATATTAGTTACTACAAGAAATGATTGATTTATCGATAAAAAATATTGACAAATTTGAGTATGTCGATAATTTTTTAATTGTCAGCGGATTTATATTACTGACTGATTTTACTAACGAATATAAAAATAAGAAATTTTATAATATATGTGTTTAACCGTCATAAATTGAAGAAAACATTTAATGAATGTTAAGACGATAAAGTTGCATCGACACCCAACAATGGTCAACAAGTATATAAGCATGTATAAAACATTAACATTGTGTTCGGAAAGACACAAAGAAGACAATTGAGAAGAATATTTGGAAGAAACGATCAATATTCTTTATTCTTCCATATTGGTACAAATTAAATGTTAGGCATTGTATAAATGTGATGCTTGTTGAGAAAAATATTTGCGATAGTGTAATTGGAACATTGCTCAGCATAAAAGGAAAGATAGAAGATGGAGTTAAAGCACAACTAGATTTGGTTAAACCAATAGAAATTCCTAAGACTCGACATGATGGGAGATGTGAAGGTAAAAGTACTCAAATGTGAAGATTAAGAATGTAAGTAAAAAAAAAAGTGGATCAACCACATTTGTACATATTGAACAACATTGATGAGGTTATTCCCTACATTCACAACACTTCAAGAAATCAAGGCAGCACACCCCTAGATAAATGAAAATTGGACATTGAATGAACAAAACATGACATTCTTAGCTTTGTTTAAGAAAAATGTTTACAATGAACCTAATGTTTTATATACACTATTGAGACTTGCACGTTGACCTAATAATGACGTGATTACATATGGTGGATAAGACGTTAACAAATTCTATTTCTATTCTAAGATAAAAGATGACAAAAATAGAGTTCAAAATAATGAGATTATCATTCAAACTGAGGTTGTGCACTTTGCTAGTTCTAAAGACAAAAAACTCATTACAACATATGAGTTACTTTGGAGTCATATATAACATCTGAAAAATTGATTATGTGACTTTTAGAATGTCAGTGTTCAAGTGTAAATGGATAGATGACAATACAAGTATGTGGACAGATGACTACGATATTTACTTTAATGGATCTAAACAAGATAGGTATACAAATGGACCATTTATTCTGACACGTCAAGCAAGACAAATATTTTATGTCAACAATCAATCTAATGACAACTTTTGAGGGAAGAAGCATTCATATAACTCACGACGATGACTCTCTAGATATGCAGGAGATGTTGTCTTTCTCATCAAGAACATTTTTTTGTCAATATGGACAATGAAGTGGACGACATGCATGCTATCAGGAGTGATCATGATGAAGAGATTTGAGAAAATATAGCTTCTTAATAGGTGTTTATTAATAAGTTCATACTTTTATTATTGTAAAATATTTTGTGAAATGACTTATTGAGATTGTTATTTTTCAAAATTATGTCAGACTCAAAATCTATAAATGAAAAAAGCGTACTAGGTATCATCGACTCCTAGACAAAAGTAACATATCTAAATATAAGATAATTTATATTTTAACTTTATGATCACGGTATAATCACATAATTTATATTTTAACTTTATGATCACGGTATAATCACATAATTTATATTTTAACTTTATGATCACGGTATAATCACAAGGTAAAATATTTTATGTATTTAATTATCAATCTCTATCATTACAGGATGACACCCAAAAGTTAAGAGAATAATAAACTATTTTCCTTTTTCAATATAGATAGTTTAGTTTTATTTTATTGTTGATATAAAATTTATGTTAGAAAACATGATTTTGTATAATTTTTTAGTTGAAATATTTAATTATTTCTATTGGAAACATTTTGTATTTCAAATTTTGGTATCAAACCAAAACAAATATTATTTAAAAAAAGTTGAATATTATTTGAAATATTATAATTGAAGCTCATTAGTTGTTGGTATGACTTATCGTATGGTGGAACATCAAACAAAAGGGTGCAAAAAATCTCAAATATTTGCAAGGTTTTCCTCTTCCTCAATATTCCAACCTTATTTAGTGACTAGTGATTGCTCTTATTAGTCTTCGTCTGACTTAGCAATGCTCTCATTTAGTGGAAGAGGTTGAAACAAAGTACAATTATTCATTCCTCTTTCAGGCTAAGTATCGTGTATTCACTATCTTGTAAGATTTCCAAATTTCATCCTCAAATCTCACAAAATCATTTTCTTTTTCTTCTTAAATCAAGTTTCTGCACATTAATCCAAAACATCAAACTAAAGTGTCAATTTGGGTAGCCTTGTTTTTAGACTTTGGTTTCTTTAAATTGTGTTGCTAATCACACATTATAGTAATATCCATAGCTATAGAGTTCTATCTTATTACGGATATACGTGATTCATTTTACAAGAAACCTAGTGTGATATGACTAAAATTTCCAAATTCCTTCAGAAAATCTGAATTTTTTTTCTTGTTATTAATAATGTTTAAATTTCAAACCATATCTCAGTATTTAATGAGTAACTATTAAATTCTAATTCAAAATCCAAATACCCATTTTGATTATGTATATTAATTAATCAAAATAAGCTTTAGAACTCTTACTAATAGACTTTTGAAATTTTATATCTGAAATGTATATTGACTTTTAAATATTTAATTCTAAAATAAACAATAAAATTTTAAATTTTAATTCCAGACTCTATAATTTATAAATATACTTTTAGAATATATAATTACAATTTTAGAATACTTAATTTTATTTGATTATACGCATCAAGACTGTGAATTTATATATGTGTTACATCCGACATTATTTCTGATTGATTTATTCTTGTATGATTTTCATATTATTTATAAATGTGGTCGCAAATTATATTCATAATGCTAATGCTATTATTATTATGAGTAGTAGTAGTATAAAAAAACACTTCATTATCATGGTGTATAGTTGTATTTTTATTATTAACTCATTTTATAAATAAAAATGCATAGGTATATTATTTGGTATTTTATGGAAGTTTGTTTATCATATAAAAATAAGATATCTATATTTATTATTTATTTATATTATATTAAATTATATTTTAATAAAAAAATAATTATATAGACTCAAATATTCTAAACACATATAAATGTATATTTTTTAATTTTCAGGTTGAATATTTTTCTAGTTAGTTTTTATTTTATTGTTTTAATTTTGTTATATTGTTTTCATTCTTTTTCAGATCATAGGAAACTCTATTATATATCGTTATAAAATATAGTTAAAACTATATTATTTTTAACAAAAAAATAGCAAAGATAATGAATGTTGCCAAGTAAAGTTCAACGAACGTTCAGCACCGACCAACTAAATCCAAAGAAAGCATTCGTTGCCATCGAGGGGGGTAAATATTTGCAATTTATCTTATATTCTGAGCATTAAAATGTCCGTGACTGAGACTAACCAGAATAAGTTGATTAAGAAAAACAAACATGTTACTAGTCATAATTTTGACTTAAAAGGCTTCTTGTTGGAGAAAATTAACATTTCATAATCTCTTCAGGTCTTCAATGATAAGAGTAACAAATTCTTGATCTTTCTACTGCCAAAGCATGTTCGAGAGAGAGTTGAGTAAAAGAAACACAAAATAGAAGAAAGTCAAAGTGGAATAATTCTGGGTATCCAAACAGCATATAACTCTTCTGAATTTGCCAAAACAAACAGTAGCACATGAAGATGAGGGTAGAAGGGTTCCTTAACATTAATCTGGTACCGCTGGTGGCGTGGTTGCTGAACTTCAACATCGTTTTTTGTTTTGCTCATATTCATGGCTTTGGGGACCAACCACTGTCAAAGATTGCTATCCATAAAGCTGTTGTGTCACTCCACACTGGCGCTTCCATCACTGCCGCCCCGTCGCTTCTCGGTACAAAGGTAACAACATTTTCCTTAAACTTCGCTAATTTAGCAAGAGGGCCGTAAAAAATTACAACTTTTTTTATTGCTTCAATTTTATAATTTTGGATTAAGTTTCACTGAATAGAAGATACATTATTAGATAGCCTACTATTGAAAAGCTAATCTGAACTTTAAAGTTAATGCAAGAAAGAGGAAGAAAGTCAACAGGTGTATTATAAGAGGTGGTAAATTAATTTTGTTTTTAAAAAATCTCATCGTCATCATAGACAAAAAGGTGAGATGATTAAAGTCTGTTCAGTTTTATTTATAAAGAATAATATAAACCTTTACTATATCAAGGGATGATCATAAGAAGAGAATAGATTTATTGAACAAAAAAGAGACTATTACAGTTAGGAATAGTGAGTTGGAAATTTTATAATTAGTGTATGTATTGTTACACTGTTTGCAAATAAGAGCACTGTCATAGTTAATTAATACCAATGAATTTTTTTCATTTTTATAAATGATTAGCCTTATAGTTTGGCTGAATGTAAAATTTCCAACCATTTAATCTCTGTTGTGTCTTGAACTTTACTCATTTGTAATTTGATGTGTATGATTTCAGGGTGAGGATACTCAATGGGTGACAGTAGATATTGATTACCCTGCCCCATCTGCTGCAGATGATTGGGTTGGAGTTTTCTCTCCTGCAAATCTCAAGTAATAATTACACATCTTCTCTTGATGGACTTATGTTGAATATTGCATAGAAGTTGGAACTCAACTCTGTACTTTACCAAGCAGTGCTCCTCAATAACTGAAATTTTCAAATCTAGTTATTTCAAAAGTCTGTGCTTCTAATTGTTGCTAGAAGAACTAAATGATAGTGTTATTTTCTAATGGCAGTTCATCAACATGTCCACCTGTGAGTAATCCAAAAGAAGAGATTCCGTATATATGCTCAGCCCCAGTTAAGGTATGTGTCATAGATGTCTGATTGAATTAAAATGCAGTTTAGATTAATTTTTTAAGTGACGCATTTCTCATGTTGTTTGTTTGAAACTTTGTACCAGTTCAAGTTTTTGAATTACTCCAATTCACACTATTGGAAGACAGGAAAAGCTTCTTTGAAATTCCAGTTGATCAATCAACGTGCAGATTTCTCCTTTGCTCTATTTTCAGGCGGACTACTAAATGTACTTCCAGACTCTTTCAACTGTTCTTATATTTGTTATCTCCCTCCCATTCTTACTAAATCATGCACATGCTAATTGATTCTCACCTTAGATGTAGCATTGCCTGTGAAAACTGCCACTATATTACACTTAGCACTCAATACCAAACCACCCTATCTTCATTCAGAGTATGTATATGATTTTATGGCTGAGTTGGAGTGATCTGATTGAACAATGCAGCCTAAGCTTGTTGCAGTTTCCAATTTCATATCGTTTGTCAATCCTAAGGTGCCTCTGTATCCACGACTTGCTCAGGGGAAGTCTTGGGATGAAGTAAGTTTACCTTGATATGATTTCTCTTATCTGATGCAATTCCTATATATGAAGCACACAACTAGCAATTATCATAAGGCAACATGTATAGATTTAATAGATTTTGAGTACAACCCTCCAGTGATGAATGATATCACTAGATTTTATAATTTGACATAATATTATGGAAATAGGAATTGATGCTATTACGACTACGAAATGATTTCAGAATTGTTCGGCCTGCTTATGCAGATGACAGTTACCTGGACTAGTGGATATCAAATAAATGAAGCTATACCCTTTGTTGAGTGGGGTTCTAAGGGTAAAACACAAGTGCAATCTCCTGCCGGAACATTGACATTTGGTCCTGACAGCATGTGTGGTATGGTTTATTTTGTCATAATGCCATCGCACAACATTTTTTTACTGCATACGTGGTCTGATCCAGTTAATATTTTTCAGAAACCTAACTGTTAAATGATTTTTTGCTTAGCATTCTGTAAATTGTCTAAACCCTTACTAGGAATCATCATGAGCATCAGTCTTTAGTGTTATATTAAAACTGTCCAGAGTTGAACTTATGCAGCCTCGTGTCAAACTTTTCCTCCCTGCACTGTCGTTCTTTCTTTCTCTCTTTTCGATCTGCATTTTTATTAAAATTGGCTTGTTTGTTCACTTTGAACCTTGATCATGCAAAACACGGGTTTACTGTTCTAGTTACTTTGAAACTGAATAAACTGAAATCTAATGTTTATTTACATCCTCCCTCCTCTTTACTGCCCCTTCTATAATGTTCCTCATAACGTGTCTTGAAAATATACTAAGGAGAACAAGCTTCTATTCCTGGAAGTTATACTAGAGTAGCATCCTATGAAATGGAGGGTGGGAGGGTAAGACAAAGAACTGAAAAATCGAAGTTTAAATAGAAGTGATTTTCTGTAAGCTAGTCCATAACCAGTAATGGTTTTCCTGTTAAAATAACCATAAAATCTCACTTTTCATGATCTCTGTACAATTTGCGACATTTCATCACGTCACCTAAAGCTTACCACCAAAAGAGTTGTAGTTCTCCAGCAACTGGGAGCAATTAAATGTTGAAATGTTAATTTTGTCTTAGTTATATGTTGGAAACTCATATACAGATTGCTGCTTTTTTATTCTTTTGAAAATGGATCTTCTTTCTAGACAAATTGGAAGTAGGCTTTTTGTATAGCTCTATAATGTGGTTCTTTGGTTATTCTCACTTGCAGGTTCACCTGCACGAACTGTTGGGTGGCGTGACCCTGGTTTCATACACACAAGTTTTCTAAAAAATCTTTGGCCAAACTTAGTGTATGCATTCAGATATTCATTTATTTTATACCACAATATGCTTGTTCTATAATTTTTAAATATATATAATATCATTTCAGGTATACCTATCGATTAGGGCATCTACTGTCTAATGGTTCTTATATTTGGAGCAAGAAATATTCATTTAAGTCATCACCTTATCCTGGACAGGACTCACTACAACGTGTTATCATATTTGGTGACATGGGGAAGGTAATGTAAGAAGAACACTCAAACTTTCTTTGAGAGGAAGAACCAAGTGTGCTCTAATTAAGTGCAATTATAGGCATATTTATGCATATGAACGAAGTAAGAATATTTACCTGTGATGGATTTATGAAGAAAAATAACTCAACCTTTTTACCATCTCTACTTATTTTTTATCACTCTACTCTAAATATCTTCTCTTCTCTCTACAATCTTGAAGATCATAAACTGTCAGACAATGATATTATCATAAACTGTTAGAGTGGAATTACATAGGTTAAATAGTCATAAGCTTCTTTATTAAATAAAATAAGTCATTGGCTGCTTTCTTGTCTATCTGGGATGTCTGCATTTGGTTACAATTGTTTCTTTTATTGACCCTTGTTTGCTGATGAAGCATTATTTTTTAATTTACTCTGCAATTGATTGATCAATTCAAGCGTTTCTTACAATGCTACATAACACAGTTGTCATCATTTATTGACTTTTACCCAAGTAACTTCTGTGGCTTGATTTCTCATGTTGCATTCTATGCCCATAATACCAAAAAAGAGCTCTAATTTTTTTATCCTTTTTCTTTTGACCTTTTGTTTTGTTTTGTGGGGTAGAGGAGTGGGCATTCTTTCCTTGGAGGACTCAACAGAAGCCAATTATAGAGTCAATTATGCTAAGTAATGTAATCATAGAATTGAAAATTTGGAATCCGTGTAAATTTCTGGCTGATGAATGGCTAAATGATCAGGTTAAAAATGATGAAGTTGTAAGCTGTGTTGAGAATGATTATCGATAAAAGCATTTGATTTTCTTTCATTTTGTTTCAGGCTGAGCGCGATGGTTCAAATGAGTATAATGACTATCAACCTGGTTCGCTTAACACCACTGACCAGCTCATCAAGGATTTAGAAAATATTGACATTGTTTTCCACATAGGAGATATAACTTATGCAAACGGATACATCTCGCAGTGGGACCAATTCACTGCTCAAGTGGAACCAATTGCATCAACAGTTCCTTATATGATTGCCAGGTTTGTCCTATTGTCCACAACTTCTATTTGCAACTAAATTAAATTCATGTGTTATATATTAAACTAGAATTGTCTGATAATCCTGCAGTGGTAATCACGAACGTGATTGGCCCAACACAGGATCCTTTTATAACACTACAGATTCAGGTGGCGAATGTGGAGTTTTGGCCCAGAACATGTTTTTTGTTCCAGCCGAGAACAGAGCAAACTTTTGGTACATTCAGTTCCATGAAAAAAAATCAAATTTATGTAAAATCTCTTCTTTTATCAAGAGCTTTGTCAGTACTATAATGATTGTAAAGCTATTTTGATTGCAATACAAGCTAATTGATTCACATATCACTGCTAAATTTAATTAAGTTTTACATGAATATGTTTTATGTTACAAAAGTGGTTTAGTTGAATTAATTTAAACTCGGTGAGAGAGGTTTTCATAAAATGACTCGTGATATAAGAATGTTTTACTTCTGATATTCTAAACTGAACAACTGTGAGTTATAGAATGTAGTCTTATTTTTCATGACATATAAAAAATGAGATTCTAAATATGTAGGTACGCGACGGATTATGGCATGTTTCATTTCTGCATAGCTGACAGTGAACATGATTGGAGAGAAGGAACAGAACAATACAAATTCATTGAGCATTGTCTTGCAACAGTAGATAGACAGAAACAACCCTGGTTGATTTTTGTGGCTCATCGTGTGCTCGGATATTCTTCTGATTTTTGGTATGCCATGGAGGGCTCATTTGAAGAGCCCATGGGAAGGGAAAGTTTGCAGAGACTTTGGCAGAAATATAAAGTAGATATTGCATTTTATGGCCATGTCCATAACTACGAAAGGACATGCCCCATATATCAGGTAAAGATAAGAGCCTAATATGCATGACTTTATTTAATTCAAACTAACTTGCGCAGTTGAAAAGTTAATGATTTGTTACTTTCATTGTATGCTTTTCATGGGTGTTTTTTTTTATCCTTATCAAATTATTGAAATGGTCTATGGTTGGTTGCTTCATTCATTTTTTAATTTTTTAAGAGTGCAAGTACTATAAATGTAATGGTTAGCAATGATAATAAAATATTTTCCTCTGATTTATTCTAAAAAACCAACAATTGGTATCAGAGCAATCTTCTTGAGGGATCTGTGAGGTTAGTAGAGTGCATCAATGAAAGGAGGTTTCAATTTTTCAGTAATGTCTTTGGAGACAATTATCAAATGTGGGTTGTTCGTATGCAGTACCTAGATGCATTGGATTCATGGGAAGTTGTAGAAGAGAAAATTCAGTCCCTTCCAGAAAATTGGCACAAATAAAATCACAGAAGGAAAAGAAGATGAAAAGATCAAAGGCAAAAACATGGAATGCAAGTGCTGAATCTAATAAGGGAGTTTGAACTGCAGAGAATGAAGGAGTCAGGATCCGTAAAAGAGTACTCTGACAGATTTCTAAACACCCTGAAGCCTTTGTTGGCAATGCTTAGAAGTCTGTCAAAGTACTCTCTGACTCCTCCATTCTCTGCAATTCAAACTTCCTGATTAGATTCAGCACTTACATTCCACATCTTTTTTTTCCTTCTGTGATTTTATTTGTACCACAGTATTTTCTGGAAGTTACTGAATTTTCTCTTCTATAACTTCCCATAAATCCAATGGCTTCTAGGTAGGTCTCCATACGAACAGTTCACATTTGATAATTGTCTCCATCAAAGACAGGTGGTGCCATTGCTGAAAAATTGAAACCTCCTTCCATTAATGCACTCTATACTAACCTCTCACAGATTCCCTCTGATACCAATGGTTGGTTTTTTAGAATAGATCAGAGGAAAATATTTTATTATCATTGCTAACAATTACATTTATAGTACTTGCAGTAACTGACTTTTAAATGATTTTATGAGCAGTTACCTAAAAATATCACGTGCACTTATTTGCAGTTAAAAAAACAGAATTTTCAACAATTTGCTATTACTACGGTTATGATGGTGAGCTTTTAACAGCTTCCATACTAATGCCAATGTTTTTATGAACAAAATCCATATGCAGAATCAATGTGTGAATGATGAAAGGTCTCACTATTCTGGTGTTGTGAATGGAACAATTCATGTTGTTGCTGGAGGTGCAGGAAGTCACTTGTCAAATTTCAGTGAAGTAACCCCTAAGTGGAGTCTTTACAGAGACTATGACTTTGGGTTTGTCAAGTTGACAGCATTCAATCATTCATCTCTCCTCTTTGAATACAAGAAAAGCAGTGATGGAAAGGTCTATGATTCTTTCACCGTTTCAAGGGATTACAGAGATGTTTTAGCCTGTGTGCATGATGGCTGCGAAGCAACCACTTCTACAACTTGAACTGCTTTACTCACATGCAAGTTCTAATGCCTTTTCTTTCTTAAAAAAAAAGTGAACATTTTCTTATGTCTTTTCTTTCAAACCCAACTGCATTTTACGGTGCAGCATGTTGTGCCAAGGTGAAACTCCTCTATAAATATATGAAGTGAAGTGCAATGGATGCACAAACACGTAAAAAATGTTTTTCACAGTAAAAAAAATCGGTATTATTACTATACATCTATATTTTGTTTATATTCTTATGAGAAGAAAATTCCTGCAGAAGGAAAATAAAGTAATTATGATAAACTCTTCAAAGGAGTGTTATACTTCTTTTGGGAGGAATTGGCCAGACCTAAAAAAATTTAGAATTTACATTGGACTAAATGCTGTCCCTAAATAGAGATTCTTCATTTGTGTCAAATGAAGGAGTTTCTACATCTAAATGGTGAGTTATGCTTGAAGATGTTATTGCATTAACCCCAGAAGAAAACTGTTGAAAGTTATAACTTACAACCAAAGTCTTGGAACAAGTGTTACTGTTTGTGAAATGTGCGTAAGGGCTTGACGAGGGCTGCTTCTTCCTGCACCCCCATTTACTTCCATATGTTCTTGCAGCACCCATAAATTTGTTAATTTCATAAATATCCTTCTGAATTATCCAATCCGAAAGATACATAAATTTTAAATTTAATTTTGAATTATGTAATTGGTAAGGTGATTCCAGGTCCAATATTAACTTCTAGTTTGCGTTTACGTAATTCATAATATGTTATTTAAAATAATTGCTTATGGATTACATGATTCGGATTTAATTTGCAATTCAATATTGCCTTCCGATTTAATTCAACAGGTTTTTTAGAAACCGAAAAAATTCAATAGCACAATGATCACTCATAAACCAGTGCAAGAGAAGAATGAAAAAGAACTCAAACTAACATTTTCAACCATTCAATCACAAATGCACCGCAAAAGATACAAATTGTGTCAAAAACCACACAAAAATCCTTCAATGTAACAAGAAAGAATAAGGTATGTAACAGTGTAGGATTTTGAAGTTTTAATTATTTACTGAAAGAAAAAACGGTAATTCATATTTACAATGAGGTGCTGAAAGAACTTATGGGGTGCAAGAAGAAGTAGCCCTTGACGAGAGTTTGTTCATATTTAGATGAATATCTTGAATCTTATCGAAAATTAAACTTTGGAACTGGATCTCTGAAGTAAGTTTTTCAAGTTGGAGCTTGGATATGTTTGGAAAAAAAAAATAGTAAAACAGTTGAAACCTCAAATTTAATTTTTTTTATTGGAAGCTAAATTGACTCACTCAATTACAAGTCTTAGATATGATTAATTATTCAACAAACTGGTCAATATAAAATTCCTTTTAAAAAACTGGTAATATAAAATAAGCTTTTTATTATACAAGTTTATTTTGATAAACTAAAACTATATATACACTATTAAAATCACTGGTTAAATACATTATACGCATATGTATATGATTTTTTATATAAAATTTAATTTAATTATATGGACAAGAATATATTTTATGTAATTATTATTTTAACTTTTAGGTTTCACTTAATTTTAAACTTTTATCATTTTTTGTCTAAAGATTAATTTTTTATTTAAAAGATAATAAATAAATAAAGCAAAATTAAAGGAATAATTTCATAAAAATAAATAATATTAAACGATGGTGAATGATAACTTTTATTAAAACATTCAAAGTAAATAGAAAAATAATAATTAGTTGCAAGATTTTGGTATTATTTCAAGTCCTATCTAGATAATGTTATCACTAACAACAAAACTTTATTGCAATAAATGACGTCGGCTACTTTTATCATCACTTTATTACACTCATTTCACACGGTTCAGAGTCAACATTTTAAAAAATATTATAAATTAGAGAAAATATTTACCAAATGTTTTTATTTAATTCAAGCAAACTCTCAAGTTATTATTTTAACTTTTGAAAATAATTTATTTAAATGATTTTTTTAATATATTTAATTAGTTATTAATTAATTTAGATTATAAAGTTAATAACTAAAATATTAATAATAATTAATTAAATATCATTTTAAAAATAGTTTATAAAATAAAAATTACTTTAAATATTAATAACTTTTTTACTTTATGAATAATACCTAATTTAGTTAACATAATGATTCATTATTTTTTATTCTAAATTTTTTATCTAATAAATTTTAAATAGTGTTTAATATTGAGTTGTTTTAAAAAAAAGTCAAAACCTGTAAAATAAAAAAAAAATTAAATTTTCTTTTATTATTAAAAAATATTATGGAATTAAAAAAAAACTTACTTATCTTTAAGTGAAACTTATTATTAGAATAAAATTAAATGAAATCTTATGCTTTATTTAATATGGAAGGACATATGAAAAAGTAATATATTAAAGGACACGTGTTACATAAATATATTCTTAGAAGTCTATGTCATATTTTTTTATTAATTTTATTATTAAAAATATATTTAAGAGGTAAATAAATAGGACAATATATTATCACACGTGCTCATGCTACAAATTTTCTTCCTAATTTTTTTTAATATTTTCATATATAATCCCAGAATCTGTTATCACGGATATTGCTGAGTTTCGAGTTTTCAAGTTTAATTAGAGGAAAAAACTTTCATCAGTTTAGTTTTAAAAATGAACATTAATTTTTTATATTTTAATAAGATAATACATATATTTTCTCCCATTTTAAATAGATATTAATATTTTATATAAATGACGTTTTTATAATTTTAAGGAAACGGTTCTTGCTTTCTTTGCTTTATTCAAACATATTATATTAGTTAAAACTTCAATACAAAATTAATATTTAAAGTTTAAAAAAATAAATATTTAAATATTTTTTTAACCAAATTAAATTATTTAAATCTAATAAGAGATAATTATAATTTTTTTCAAAGGTACAAATAAGATGAATGTCATTTACTAAAAACAAAAGGAAAGCAATATCTATTTAAGAATTAGAGAGGTGTGTAACATCTTCGTTAAAGGTTACGTTTAAAAGAATTAATGAGAAAAATTTCTAATACTTTTTAAAAATTTGATATTTTTTTTAAATATATAATATATTTTATCAATATTTTTACATCAACTATAAATATAATTTGTATCGATGAGGGTCAACCGAGCGTAGTTATAGCACGCGTCTATCACGTCGATCCAATTACACTCAATTAAGGTCAGCGAAATTAATTCATGTTTGGAAACTAGGTAATTCAGTCCTAAACACGGTTTAACCCCTTAACCTGACCCAATAAGAAAAGTCCATCATAAGTAATATAAATAGTTAATATTCTAAGAAACAGGTACGTCATTATCAACAGTACTCTAACGGCTAAGTACCGAACACTTTTGTCGACTTAAGCGTCGGAACACCTTCTGCAGGTAGCTAATTCGGTGTTTACGAGAAGTACCGAGGACCGAGGCTACAAAACGAAGGTGAATAACGAGCAAAGGAGATTGGAGAGCAACGCGACCAACCGACAGAAAGAAAAAAGACGCATCTTCTCAGTAGTTTTCCAGACCATGACCCTTACACAAGAACATAATTAAATTATAATATATAATGAAGATTTAAATTTCACTTTATTAAATTAATTTATAAAATTAAATTAGATTTAAAGTTTAATATTATAATATATTATTAGAATTTATTAATGCTTATAATAAACTTAAGTTTATTATATATCACTGTTAGTATTTTTTATTTTTAAGATATAATCAAATTATAATATATAAATAAATAAATTATTAAAGGAATGGTTTCATTTAAATGCAAATTTCTTCCAACAACGTGGTTTTTTTTATAGAAATAGAAAATTTACAACATTTATGGGAGTGCATAGTTCTTAATCATTAAGGTAATCCATTGTTTTCTAATCACAACTAGATAATAAAAGAGTTAAAACAGAGTATAAATTTTAGTGGAGTGTATGTTTCTACTATCTTAATAATTATATTTGAATGCATTACTAGTTACTATAGGATGAAAATATTTTTTAAGAACCTATTCAATTATGTTTTCAACAAAAACATAATTAATTATAAAACTTTCATAATGGATTATACATAATCCATAATAAATTAATACTTTTTTTGTCAATCTTTTTCCAAAAAATATTAATAATAATATATGTACTATAAATTAATATTAATATTTATACATCTATATTCTTTTCTTATTCTTTTCTTCGTTTCTCATTAACTAAAAGAAACCGATGAGGAATACCAAAATTATAAATTTGAACAAAAAATTTAATCTGCTGTAAAAACAATAAAATTTTAGTATTTATAACGATTATATATAAACTGTTAATTTTAATGAATAAAAAGCTTATATTTTACTTTATTTTCTATTTTTAAAACAATACTAATATTTATATTTATATTTTATTTTCTATTTATATAGGTCTATTTTTCATTAGAAAAATATCACAACAAACTTTATCGAAGTGCACACTAAAACGTCAATGAATACCATAATGAGAATAAAAATTCAAAATAATAAATTAATCAAAGCTTGAAAATGAATATGTTATGCGGATAAGATTTCAAATGGTTGCTTCATTTTCCATTATTTTTTAGAAGCATAATAAATATGTTATAATCAACATGAATGAGTTATTTAACATTAAGAAATATATATTAATTAAAGAGGTTTTCTAGCTTAAGGTTATTTTTAATTTTAAATAAAAATGAATTGAAGAGAAAAGTAAAAGTTTCATTATTAATGATGAAAAGATTTACTATATTAAAAGAGAATAAAGGAAGTATAATTTATAAAATTAAAGGAAAAACTATATATATATATATAATTATTTACATTAAAACAATGTTATTTTTTGAAATTGTGTGCCAAAATTCGATATTTATAAGATCAAATTCAAGTTAGGATTGCTTAAGATTATAATAATTTAAGTAACACGTGTCCTAATTTAAATGATAATTCTTAAAAAAGATCACTCCCTAGTAAAAGTATTTATGGATTGATTAGAAAAAGTAATATAAAAAAAAGTTCAAAAAAATGATTCTAGCAGAAATTAAAAAATAAAATAAAATGCGAAGATGAGATTGAAATAGACCCTTGACCAGCAAGTTGGTTGATTAATAAAATGAGATCAAATAGCATTCAATCAATCAATCAATCAAAGGTCAACTCTTTCTTAAAGTATTAATTAAAATATAATTAAAATTAAAAACTTCAGATCCATTTTGCATTGCATGTTTCAATGAATTCAGTGATTCATCTGTTTGACTGAATCAACTTGCACTTTCTCAATTGTGCTTTCACACTCAATTTTCAGGATGTGAAACTTTCTAAATTTCAATTAATTCCAAAACCAAGTACTGTTTACTTTTATTTTAAATTATATTTTAAAGTATGGCAAAAATATTCAAGACAAACGAGAGGATTTTATCTTCACTAAAGTAAAAGTGTTTTCGTTTAAGCGAGTTTATTTTTTTAAGTGGGATTATTTTCGTTGAACTTAAATTTAAAAAAAAAAACTTTAAATTTTTAAGATTTGTTTTTGTGTTTATGTTTTATTATTATTATTTATTGTTTTTAATTAATTTATAAGTGAATTTTAATTATATATTTAATTCAAAATTCTTTAGTTTTTTTATGTGTTTATTTAAAATTTGGATAATTTTTTGGTTTGTTTCCATTCTAAAATTTGGTGTGATTTTTTTTTTTATCAGCAATGAATTAATAGAATAAAATGGAACATTTTAGGGGTGTCCAACCCTTATATATAAGATACTCATAGTTTAAGCAATCAACAAAGCAAAACAAAATTAAATGACACACCACTTAACTCAATGGTATGATTCAAGATTAAGTGACACACCACTAAAATTTGGTGTGATTCAATAGTATGATTTTGAATATTGTGAATGTGAAATGATTTGAAAATGTGATCGGATATTTGCAAGAAAGGAAATATTGTATTGAGGTTTTCAAGAAAGTACATTAATTTGTAAGTGTCCTCTGAAAGAGACGATTTTGACTTTACTGATATATTAAAATCACATAAATGAAGTTATTCAAGTTGTGAAAGTCGAAGAAAGTTCATATGATTTTTGTTTGGGGTATGAAAAAGAACCTGGTATTTTAGGATGATTCGATGTTGAAATTATTATGTGCATGACTGTTTAGATTCACAATGAATAGTATGACAAATGCAAGTCTTTGGAAGCTAATTTCAATATATGAGTCTTGCGAAAATAGAATCAAATGTCTGAATATGTGAGTCACTACAAGTCTGACATGAGAAATATGGTTGATAAATTATTTTTGGACACTTGATTGCTTTGGATAAAGGTATGAAAATTGATGAATTTATGCTTGTTATTAAAAATTTCATTTATAGGATAAGTTTTAAAAATAACTAGCTTACAATGTTATTTGTGTTGTGTTTTTTTTTATCTATGATGAACATGTATTTACACAAGAGCAAATGAGACTTTAAGTGAGAGTGTTTCATAGTGAAAGATGAAACATTTTCTTTTGAAGGTTTTATTTTAATTTTATGGAAATATTTAAAATTCTTATGAAGAGAAATATATTTTAAAATACTATATGTTAATATAGTATATTAATATTTCATGTTTATTATAATTTTTAGAATTGATAAAGTAGGAATGTTAGATAACTCAATTAAGTATTTTTTTTTTAAATAACTCAATTGAGTAATATATTTATTTATTTTATAAAGATAATGGCACACTACTTATATTTATCATTTTTAAAAATTTTAATATATTACAAGCATTGGTGTGCTATTTTTATTAATTGATTATTACTTTTTTAATCACAATATTTTTTTTAAATTGCTTATATTTTTTTATATCATATGTATTAATTATTTCATGCATAAAAGGGATAATAATAATAAAATACATTTAATACATTACTACAAGGATTTTTCTAATGTGCATATAATAATTTATGTAATTAATTTTAAATTTATGTCAAGCTATAATTTATTTAAGACTTTGATAGTTTATCGGGAAGAAGGTGAAAATAGAGTAGAGGTTATGAGAATAGCTAAAGGTTTCAGCTAAAAGAGGTTATGAGAAATATAACTAGGAAGAAATGTGTATACGATGTAAGGAAATCTTTATATAATCATACAATACACTAATTTTGTATAAATATACTATACTAACTATTTTTTATATATATACTATACTAATTATATGAAATGAGTATATAGTGTATAATATTGAATCAAGTCCACTAGGTTTAAAGTTATAAATGATAGCCAAGGGACAAATTGTTTCTAGTTCAGAGAGTAAAATCCAAGCCAAAGCGTTATGATTCGACTGTGACTTAATCAATGTATTTTATGTTATCACACAATTAATGTCACCTAATTGTTCCACTAAAAATTAAACTCTTCAATTATGAGTCATCTCACTTTGCCTACGCCACAACACAATTGTGCAACTTGCAACAATCTCCCTCTGAACAATTGTTTAACTGGAAATCAAACTTGTGACTTTGACTTCAATACCAATTGTTGAATCAAATACTTACTACCAAGATAAACAATATAGCTAATAATTGAGGCACAACACTTTATACTTAAAAGCATAATTGTTAATGATAAGTGAAGATTCTACTCAACTTGCATGAAGAAGTGTTTTGATGAAGACAACTTGTTTGAATGTTTATGAAAAATGTAATCCATGGTCTTAGTTAGGTTAGAATTGTTTAAATAGCCTTTTGCACTCTGAATTTACTTTATATTTCATAGCCATAGTGATGAGCTTAAGCACAAGGGTCTCTTAAAAATAGTTTTAAGAAACTGCTCCAAGTTTTTCAAAAACTGTGTTACTACACAAAAATTTAATTTGTTGTTTGACAAAACAATTGATTATTTAGTACGACTTCAAAACTATTAGCTTTTTCAAAATTTAGTTCACACTTTCAGTTTTCAACTAATCAGAAAGTGGTCATGTTACCACCAAGAGTATTTTCAAAAAACAATATGTTTTTTTGAACTTTAATTTGTTCTTTGTGTAACAGTTCTTAACTGTTTTTTATAAAATCTGTTTTGATCTGAAACCTATAAAAAAGGAGGTTGATCTCAGGTCAAATCACTTCTTACAGTCACAATTTGCACACAATTTTCAAGTGCTTTCATTTGAGATTTTGAAGTGAGTTTTAGTTTTTGAAAGTTTTTCTTAAAATCTTGAAGTGCTCTTGTGTTGGTACTTTTGGCTTGAAATTCAAGGTTCTGTCAAGTGTTGTAGCTGAGAGTCCTGGTTTGAACTCTTGTATATGCAATCAAGGTGTTTTCCTCCCTAAACTTTTCCTTTTGTAAAAGTGTTTGTATTTGTAATTCTTGATAGAGTTTCTAGAAATTAGTGTGTTGTTGAAGTAGTATGTTTCAGTTGGTGATCTCGGTTCTTAGAGGGTTCAAGAACTAAGAGGTTTGTAAAGATTGTGTTTGCTTTAGTGGAATCCATCTTGGTATAAGGTGAGACTGGATGTAGCTCTTATTGAGTGAACCAGTATAAAACTGTGTATGTCTTTCTCCTCTCTTGATCACTGCTTTAAATCTAAAATCTGAGTTAAATCATATTCTGATAAGGATTTAATCTTTTTCAATATTCAAAGTATCTTTAACCTCTGTTTAAGGAATACGTGTGTTAATATTCAAATAAGCAATCTAGTTCAAGATTCTATCATTTTGAAACTATTTTCAAAAATATTTTTGAAAGTTGCTTGCTGAACTTAATTTCTCCACTTCTCTTCAACAAAACTGTTTCAAGTGAAATATTTTTGAATTGGTTTTGTTAAAAGGTACTAATTCAGGAATCAAATTGAAACATCTTGTATTTCTTGGTTTTAATCTTCAAAGTGTTCTCATGTTAACTCTTGTGTTAAAGGACTAATATTGTCTTTAAATATTTCTTTGAACAAAAAGTCTTGAACTAATAAAGAAATAAATTTGTTGATTCTAAAACCAATCTTTAATATTTATGAAATTGCTTTTCGAAATCAAGAAATAAATTTGTTTTTCATTAAATCAATATGTTATTTTTCTGTCAGGATTTCTTAAATTGTATTCTTTGCGAAAATTTTCTAAGTCCAATTCACCCTCACTTGAACCTAGATTCTAATAAACTCAACAATACAACCACATGATTTGATTGTGACTTGGCCTACTGACCTGTGCCATTAGACAATTGACGTCATTTGCAATGCATCGTATTTTTGTTATTTAATTTGAAAGAAATAATCATGTTTGGTTAATCATCATTTATATTATGTGAAATAAAATAATAATAAATTATTATATCTTATATTGTCCTAGTTGATGCTTTTATGTTAACCTACAGTTAAAGGTAATAGATTACCTTTCGTAAGAAGAAAATATAAGTTCAACCAATAATTTTGTTATCAAGATACACTAGGTTTCGCTTCGAAATTGTAGAAAAAGGAAGGATTTTCGTCAGCTGATCTCGCTCATAAAGTTCTTGTTTGATCTGTCACGGTTAGAACACCACGATATTCATCCTTTTGCTTTTTGGGGTCAATGCTCTCAATGGTGAATCGATCATTCGATATCTTTTGATGAAATTAAACAAAAACAATACCATAATTTCAAAAACAAATATCAAGATAAAAGTTGCTTTAAAACAACTATGTTTCTAAGCATCTATAAACATTAAAAGAAGACAAATGTAGTACGAAAAAACATACAAGCTTATTTATATGTATTCTTAGTTTTGTATAGCCTTAAATAAAATATTATATATCCTTCATTGTGAAATTATAACTCAAATAGAAAGCTTTTCATATATCTTTTTAAAAGAGTTTTTTTTTTTTCATTTCATCATTTGTTCTTTTTTTAGACAGAAGTGATAATAGATAACACTTGAGTTCTTAATATTAATTGAGAAATAGAACAAGATAAATATGAATTATTTTATTTTATTTTGCTTGTCAGAAATGATGTTATGTACTTAGCTGGGATATATTTTGATTATAGTGAAATTTTTTAAAAGTTTTTTTAAGGTAAAATTAGACATCATTCAAGTGATGAAATAAATAAGTTGTGTCATTCGGATTGTAATGATCTATCTATACTTTATCAATTTATGTGAAAGAAAATTATAAACTCTATTTAACATCCTGAATTTTTCAATGAAAATATTGTTAGCCCAGTGATTACTAAATACTTTCTAATATTAATCTTATTATTAATAAGTTGTGTTGTATAATTTTTTTATTTTTATTTTACACGGATATGAATATGTTTACAATGTAGTATTCAAGTGGTCTAATTGTTTTGTTTGGTAAAACTAGATATATTGTTAGAGAATGTTGTGGAATAAATTGAAATTTAATTAATTGATGTTCAGAATTATAGGTACAAGAGGGTAAGTAAATAATCAAATGAGATATCTAAAATTTAATGATAACCTAAATAATGTAAATAAAATATTAAGTAGTGAAAACTTTAAAAAAAAATTGAGATTCTTATATGTCATTCTTGGAACAAGTTTGTAAAAAACTATCATAATAGAAATGAGTTTACAATTGAAATCAAAATTATGGTTTTGATGTTCGGACGCACCTTCAACGTAGATTAAGTATTATTTTAATAAGAAAATATTTAATACCATATTCAAAAAGTTTAGTTTTAAATTTTGCTTTAGTGATTCTTTATATACTTGGTAAGATAAATAATATGTTTGATCTTTGTATTAATTACATTGTTTGGTGATATTTTAAAATTAAAATTAAAATTTATTTATTTTATTAATTTACTGTATATTTTTATTTTGTAATTGTAGTAATTATGTGTTGTACATGAATAAATGTACCAATTCAAGGCAATTCTATAGACAAATTTAGATTTTAAATATTTTATATGGGACTTTCATCTTTTTTGAAGTACATGTAGATATATTTTATTTATATGTATAAACTTATACATTTAGATAATTATATAATTATGTTGTATACACGTATTTATGTATAAAGTTGTCGTTTTATGTTTTTAATTTATTTTAAACAAAATTATCTCTTTATATTGTTAATAAACAAACTAGCGAAGATATTAGAGTCGTATGATTACATGATTAATAACTTAATTTTATTAATTAAATTTTAGAACGAAAAAATTAAATAAATATGATACCCTCACGGGATGAAAAGTAAAATTAAATCTGTGAAGTTTTTTTAATACCGTTGTTCGATTGTAAAATTTTAATACAATAAAATTAATGATTTTGGTAACAATTAATTTAAAAAACATATATAAAGTATTTTTACTAAACTAAAACATGGAAAGTATTATTTGATAATATACATGAAAAGTAAGTATTTAATGATATATTAATGGTAAGTGAAGATGTTTATCAAATAAGATTGATTTAATGAATTCAATAATTCAAATTAGTTAAATTGATTCCGTTTAGTTTATTTTTTATATTTAAATCTGAAGTAAACCAATTTTAATTAATTAATTTAATAAAAATAATCAACCATCGACATTATTAACTTATTCTTAACTTTTAGATCTATATATAGATTTAAACACTTTTATCCTTCTACTTTATTATTTTATATTTCTCTCTTTCATTGATTTTGATATTCTTACAGCGTACTCTAAACGTTACTACCCGTTTCGAATTTGGTGTTTGTTGTGTAAAATTACATTATATTTTGGTAAAGAATATAATGATGTGATAAAATAAGAAAGAAATTTATACGCATTCTGTGGATTTTTTTTTTCTAATTGAAATAATTAATGCATGACATGATTGAATTAGACACTTCAAAACAACTGAATATATTAATTTAAATCATTATTTATTATCTTAAATATTATTTAATTTTACGTTAAATTAATTATAATTAATAATAAAAATTAAAAAAATGTCGAAAATGTAAAATTAACAAAAGGTCTTTTATGTTAACTAAAATTCCACAAGGCTACACCAATAAACTTAATGTGCGTGTGTGAGTGTATATATATATTAATTCAAAAAATTTAAATATATTTAAGTATTTATTTTTAGTTAACTGGAATCAAACTAACGGGTTTTAATAATATTAATTTAGTTTGGCTAGATCAATTATATTTTAAAATTTAAATCAAATTAATATGAAAAAACGCGTTTTAATAAATACCTTTTCATCTTAATTTAAACTGGACCGAATTAAACCCATTAATTCCATTTATGCGGGATAATTTTCCAAATCCTTTTTGTTCAATTCCCAAAAAATACCATTTGAATGAAGATGATTTAAATCGATGACTAATTATTAGAACTTTGAACAAGAATTATATGCATAAAATTAATTATATGAGGAGAAATATTCCGGTTACAATTTTGTTTCTTAAACTTCAATTTGTTTAAAGGAGAGAAAATAAGATAAATATAATAATTAAATTAGGAGGGAAAAGGGAGTTTGTTCGAAGTTCATATTTTGGTTTTGTTGACTAAATTAATATATTATTTTCCTTTTTATATATTTTAAGAAAATTATCCTCTGACAGTTATCCTTAGATTACTGTTATAAAGATTTTAATATAGTTTTTTAAGATTGATACATGTGTTTTCAGCCTTGACTAGATAAAAGTATTTTGAGAAATGTGTAAACTGAAACGCAGTAATTTGTTGAAGCATTGAAAAGAGTGTGTAGAAGAGAGACATTAAGAAGGGAGAAAAGGGTTGTTTGTTTAGCCAAATAAGAAGCGAGATCATAAAAATCCTATAAAGTCACTGCGTGATTAGCAAGGTCTCTCACTCTAACTCCAACTAAGCCGGCTAAAACTGGTTTTTCTTCCCTTATTTTCTGTCTCCCCAAACACTCCGCAACAACACCAAAAATAAAAAATAAAAAAATAGAAATAAATAAAATTCTGACATATCCGAGAATAATGCTCACCAGCATATCTTCCTTTCCCTTTTCCATTTCCCTTCTCACTCCGACAATTCTCTGACTCCAAACTCTTCACTCCACCCCTTCTCCGCTATCGAACACACAAAAAAAATATCTCAGAACAAATAAATATACAAAACCCTAAAACCGTTTGGGTGGAGGAAACACATGGCCACCACCACCACCACCAGTCTTGGCGGCGGCGCCGGCGGAGATGACCGCGTCCTGGCCACGGCTCAGCAGATCGTGAAGAGCCTCAGAGCCGCCAAAGAGGATCGCGAAGACATGCTTCTGATCTTCTCCACCTTCGATAACCGACTCTCCGGCATCTCCGACCTAATAAACGGCGACGATTCCAAATCCTCCGAAGAGGAAGAACTCGACCGCTTCGAAGCCGCGGAGAAAGTGATTCTCGCCGACGCATCCCTCTCCGACGAGCCTTCGCGCCAATCCACGTCTCTCTTTAAGCCTCCGAATAATCCAGCGGAGTATTTTTCAGCGGTTGACGAGATCATCCACTGGATGGAGCAGTTCTCGATCGCGCCACCGTCCTCTGCCGTGGGACGCACGGGGCCGGTTATCGCGGACCGGGCGGAGAACGCGATTCAGCTCGCGATGTCGCGACTGGAGGACGAGCTGCGCCACGTGCTGATTTGCAATACGATCCCGCTCGACGCCGTGAGTCGCTACGGTTCGATCAGGAGGGTTTCGCTCTCGTTCAGTTCGCACGACGGCGCTATCGACGATACCCTAGAGAGCTTCGGTGAGGTCGGCTCGAGCCGCTTCCACGAGCGAGGCGCGAGCCTCGGCGACGATTTGTTCGTCGACTTGGTGCGTCCCGAGGCGGTTCAGGACCTCAGGGAAATTATCGATCGCATGGTTAGGTCTGGTTATGAGAGAGAGTGTCTTCAGGTTTATAGCAGTGTCCGTCGCGACGCCTTGGATGAGTGTTTGGTCACTCTGGGTGTTGAGCGGTTGAGTATTGAAGAGGTTCAGAGGGTTGAGTGGAGGAGTTTGGATGAGAAGATGAAGAATTGGGTTCAGGCTGTGAAGGTTCTTGTTGGGGTTTTGTTGAGTGGTGAGAAGAGGCTGTGTGATGGTTTGTTTGGGGATTTGGATGATTTGAAGGAGATTTGTTTCAATGAGACTGCTAAGGGGTGTGTTATGCAGTTGCTGAATTTCGGCGAAGCTATTTCAATTTGTAAGCGCTCGCCGGAGAAGTTGTTTCGGATTTTGGACATGTATGAAGCTTTGAGGGATGCCATGCCTGATTTGCAGGCCATGGTTTCGGATGAGTTTGTGATTGGTGAGGCATACGGAGTGCTGAGTGGGCTTGGTGAGGCTGCCAAGGGGACTTTTGCTGAATTTGAAAATTGTATTAGGAATGAAACTTCCAAAAAGCCAGTCATAACTGGGGATGTTCACCCCTTGCCTCGTTATGTCATGAACTACCTCAAGTTGCTTGTGGATTATGGTGACCCTATGGATTCGCTTCTGGAGATTAGTGAGGAGGATCTCTATCGATTTAAAAATGATCTTGGTGGTGATGTTTCGCAGTTGGAGGCCATGTCACCCTTGGGGCAGCGGATTCTGTTGCTCATATCTGAGCTTGAGTATAATCTTGAGGAGAAATCGAGGCTTTATGAAGATAGTGCTATGCAGCAGGTGTTTTTGATGAACAATCTGTATTACTTAGTGCGGAAAGTGAAGGACTCGGATCTTGGGAAGGTCTTGGGGGATAATTGGATTCGGAAACGACGTGGTCAGATACGGCAGTATGCTACAGGGTATCTCAGAGCCTCTTGGAGCAGGGCCTTGTCTTGTTTGAAGGATGAAGGGATTGGAGGGAGCTCTAATAATGCATCCAAGGTGACTTTGAAGGAGAGATTCAAAAGCTTCAATGCCTGTTTTGAAGAAATTTATAGGGTCCAGACAGCTTGGAAGGTACCGGACGATCAGCTTCGCGAGGAGCTGCGGATATCTATATCGGAGAAGGTGATTCCTGCATATCGCTCTTTTGTGGGTAGGTTTGGGAGTCAGTTAGCGGGAAGACATTCGGTGAAATACATAAAGTATACAGCAGAGGATTTAGAGACCTATCTATTAGATTTATTTGAAGGATCCCCTGCTGTATTGCATTACATAAGAAGGAAAAGTACATAGTACATTATAAGATCTTTTAGCAGGTGAACTCATTTTATGAGGATTACTTCAAAATGGTTTCCTGTGTCGTGTATTTCTACTTGGATAGGTCTTTGTTTTACAGGTCTTAATGTTAGAATGGGATTTTGTGAAATTCAAGTCTTCTCCTGGGCCCCTCCCTCAACAACCAAAAAATATTTTTTTTTTCTTGCGAATTCTGTAATATCTTTTGTATATAGTGTCTCATACAGGTTATCTATGTTGTTTATACTTGTTTAAACAGTACACTCATTAGCTATTCAGACAATGTGTATTTACGTATCTGCGCTTTGCATAATTGTCGGGTTTTTTTTTAATAATCAAAGGACATTGATTTTTCGTACCAGGTAGTTTTGTATGATGTTTAGCTGATGATAATCGATTTGAGGAAATATAATAAGATAAGTTTAGTAACTGGATCTACCCAGGATTAAAATTTGCTCATGGAAAGCTTGCCTAATGTTTGTCAATGAAGAAGATTGTTGTTCGAAGTTATGCAGTAGCAATTATTTCAATGATATTCTTGGGACACCACTTTAAGATGCTGCGTTTGTGCACCTTTCTAAGCAATATTTTGGAAGGGCTTCATTAAAATATTAATTCGTAGCTCCGGCCAATGTGGATATGCTACTTTGCTTTTACCTCAAGGTTTTACCCAGGCAACATTTAAACTCTTGGGATTATACGTTGTTTACCTTTTTTTCTCCTGAAATCAACTCTCACTAGTATACTCTTTAGTCCGTCACTTGCCTGTATTTGAGACCATGTTATTGCGTCAGACTTTCCAAAACTAAAGAACTTTTATTTTCATTCTCAACGTTGCTCTTCGTTATCGTTTATATAATTTTCCATCATTGTTGATATCGCAGTTGTTGATTCGAATGTAAAGTGTGGTTTCACCAACTGAAATTCTTTACCTTGTGTAGAAAAAGGTGTATATTGACTTGGAAGTCTTGTCATTACATCTGCATTTTCATTCAGGAAAATCAAGATGAATGGATTCGGTCTCTGTCCTTTGATGTATGAATTATGAATTAAATTGATATATCATGTTTTCTGTAAGGAAAGAAATGGTCCTTTTTCTGTTTTGCTGGACTAATGGTCTGGGTAAGAAACTCTACACGGTGAGAACTGAGGAGACATGATATGGTGATGGCATATCTACCTATCCGCATCTTAGCTAGCTACTCACATTTATAGCAGCAACAGAGTTGTGTCTTAATTTCTTTAACCCATCACGGGGAAACGTTAACGCTACGTCTATTTAGTTTTTCATCAATTTCCGCGTCATCGTAGCAGTATCATTCGGACCTAGTCTATTGGTAAATTGTGAAAGTAGTTAGTTGGATTTGACTAATTTAATCTACGATTTTGTCATCATTTATTTATGAATAAAGAATCATCAAATCTATAAATTAAAAAATTTCGTAAAATATACTAATAATATGAAACATCATACTTACTATTTTTTTTGTTTCTTATTTAGTATGTAGCGTTTTCTTTAAATTAAAGGGTACGTTTTAAAACAAAATAACAAATGTATGCGAATGATTCTAATAGTATACGTGTATCCTTGTTTCTTAATTCACAGTTTATAGTTTTTTGTGGTACCAATCACTTAAGAGTCTGATTTGAAAAGGATTGGAAGGGGATGGATAGTTTTAATGCAACTTTTCCACATGATAGTTATCTTCGTTCTCATGCGTCAACCTTTTCTCTGTTTTTGTCAACTTATTACGTCGAAGACGACGGATTCAAAGCAAAAAGTCCCAACTGCTTGGATTTCTTAAGATTATCACAAGTCACAGATGCTCCAACCAAATCAACCCTCAAGAACAATGAGTTTGTTTCATTATGATTTACGTTTACTTAATCACCAGTTATTACGGTTCTTTTTGCTCCAACGCAATGACCTCGTTTTGGTTTTCTGTATAAGCACGATGCCACCTTTTTAAGAGCAGAGGTGAAGAGAGAAGAAAATGCAATTTAAAAAAGTAAAGAAAACGTATGGTTACTTACTTACACTTGCGCCAGAATTTACAATACACACAATCTCACTCTAACACACACACTTAATAAAACGAATACAAGTGACTTGCAAAAACCTTCCTACACCTTATACAAAGACCCAAGTACACGTCTTCAACCATGAAGAGAACCACATAGGTCTATTTGTGTGCTTTTTCACTTTTACTAAAACAATTTATTTCAAAAAAAGAACAGAAAAACCTTGCTGCACCAGGTTATTCTCTCTTCATATTAAACTCTGGTGTTTGCAGGCAGAGGTAGAACACCATCAAAGAAATCACCAAAATAGCCACGGGGTTCGTGTACTAGTCTTGAGATTATGTCTCTTAGTGTGATTAATCCTTGCAGATCCCCATCATCGTCCACCACATACACCCTATGAATCTTCTCTTGATCAAGCAATTGAATCAACTCTTTGATTGTACAGTCCTTTCTGCATGTAACATATTCACTTACCATTGGGAATGCGTTTTTATTTTTCTCCAAGTAACTTCTAACGGCTGTCAGGAAGTCCTTTACTGTAATAGCTCTGTTATAGTGTGAATATCCAATGAGTATGTAAGTAATGGAACAAAAACATACAAGATACGGAGCAATTCAGTCTAACAAACTCATTCTGTCAGATTCATGACATACATACATACCTATAATCATGGTATATTTCTGGAGCATTTAGCAAGAATTGAACATCTCGCAAGTTTATGTTACCAACTGCCTTTTTGCCATCTCTCTCAATTACAGGCACCGCTCCCACCCTCTTTTTTCTCATTACTTTAAATGCTTGAAGGACTGGTTCATCCTCATAAACCTGAAAAAAGAAATAGTCCATTATGAAGTTCATAAGAATCAACAAGCTAACTACTTCAGGAGGAAAAAAAGAAAGTAATTACTTATCCAAGTTGAGAGCATTTGACATGTAGTTCTACAAATTTAAGATTTGTAGGATAGATTTTACTCCTCCATATTCACTAAAATTATGGTGAATTGATACATTGCTCGGTTCAATGCAGTGAGTTTGAATTGCACCATCTTAGCTGTAGTTCGTGAAAGTGATTGTAAGAAGGTTTATGTTGGTATAATTCACTGGACAACTTTTTAGAGCATAGCATAGCATTATAGTAATCCTATTTTATATTGTGGCAGTTTTATTGCGATATTGCGAGGCTTAAACTGTTACTTAAGGTATGATGTGCTGACGTAATCCAGTTCAATCAATTGATGAAGATCTTTAACTTAAGATAGGACCACACCTTTATGATCTGATCTGGTGTAACCAGGGGAAGACCAACTTCAGATAGTTTTTTGGTTCCCCAACTTTCAAACCACTGAAGTCCAGCGCATTCTGCCAGCATATGAATAACAGCAGATTGTGTAATAATCTTATCAATTGTACCAGAGCCTAAATCCAACACAGGAACACTCTTCATCTTGTACTTAGAAAGCAGCAAGAGCATGGTTAGAAATGAGTTTGATCTCTCTAAAGCGAGAAATGGGGCCCAGCGGAATGTCCCTGAAATGTCACGAACCTGTTTGCTAAAATGTTAGCTAGTGAATAAATAAGATCAATCAAACTTAATAAATAGCTAGAATAAGAAACACTTAAAAGAAATTCTCATTACCGTGGTATTCTTATAAAGTTCAGATGAAGTAAGATCCTCAAAAAAGTTTCCCGAAGTTGCTGCAGCAGATCCAAGGCCTAAGGCTTCAAGTTCTAGAGCAAAACTCACTCCATTAGCAGCAGCTGCAATAGCCCTTGCACTGGTTGGAGTAGATGGACTCCTAGGAGATGCAGGTTCAGACTGTCAAGAGTATAGTGACATTAGCTTAGTGTGAAAATGAGACATCAAAGAAAATAATGACTTCATCCACCAGCACCGGATAATTATTCTGTTATGGGATAATTGCACACTAACTTCTCTTAAGTTTAGCATTACTGCAGTTATATTCTCTTCTTGATTGAAAAATTACATCTACTTTTCTTACTTTATGTATTATTTTTTACACCATGATATTTAAAAATTTACACATATCTTCCGTATTTTTATGCACAAACCATACACATGGTATGGTACCCTTGAAAATACAATATAGAGAGGTAGTATAATGAAGGTGATTTTTCAATAAAAAAGGCATAAATGTAATCATCCATAACCTCAAAGGAGGTCAGTCTAATTACCCCTTTTTACCTATTTCACCTTTCAAATGTTCCATTATTCTTTTAAAAACACCATTAGGCATAGTAACAATCAAATCATCATTCAACAAAAAGGAAAAACACCACTGATCACACCCTAAATCGTCCCTTTGTACCAGACCCAATAGTAATACCAGATTCAATTCTACATATTTTGAATTAAATGAAGCATAAAATACAAAAATGACCACTCCTTATTTTTCCTTTACTTTTTTTTCTCATAAATCAGCGGAGGGGATCACTGCCCGAGCATCAGTAATTTAATTGGTATGTAACAATTAACAAATATGTCCGACAAACCTGATGCAAGATCCATACAACAATTCCAGCAAACTCAACAATTCCGATGTATCTGTCAATCCAAGTAGCATCTTCAGGCGCATCAACATCCACCACAGGTGCACTGAAAACATTGTGCCGTGCCAGTTTCATAACAGCTTCGGCCAGGGTGGCGTCTGATTTTATCTCAATTTCTGAACACAAAATAAAAATTCACACGTTGAGAACTAAACCAAAAGACATAAACAAGATGAAAAAACAAGCCTCACTCAAATGATCAGATATTTTACACTTCAAAGCCTAAAATATATTTATCTTCTGTGTCAAGTCAACTTTCATCTGGGTCGAATCAAAATCACTTCTTTCTTCCTTATTCAATTACCCTTCACGTACTTTTGATGATCAAAGACGAATGTGTTCATAAAAGTGATATATAGATAGATAGACAGATAGATACATAGATACCTTGATTTGAAGGAGCCAAAGGAAACGCAGAGACAGGGATGCTTTCAAAACAAGCGTTGAGCTTCTCAGTAGGACTTAGCTGTGCCTCTTGCACGTCCCAAAGATCCTCAACTCGCAGACCCAATTTCGCTTCCGGGCTCCGAGGACTCTCTTGCATCGTTGCCATTGCCATTACTCTCTTTATCTCTCTCCCGTTCTTTCTCTGTAACTGCACTGACAAGCTTATAAGATCTCTATTCTCCAACACATTCCCGTAATAATTAACTGAAAAATAGGATCATAAAATCTACCAAGGTGTCACAGTCCCACTTCCCTGCTCCTGCAATCTTCACCGTTCGATTTTACTACTTAACCTTGAGCGTTGACTCTAGTAAGATCGTACGGACACGATGGTGATACACATTGTGCGCGATGCATAGTAGCGGTCAACGTGATTGTTATCTTGTCCTCACTGTTCGCTATGCTTATCCAAATTTGCATTATTTATTGAAACACTTCCCCATCCGGTTTTTACTGTGGGCCATAGAAGAGTTTGCCGTGCTAATGTGCGCTTGGGAGGGTTTTGCGCGCCCACAGAATTGAGTGTTGTTGAAAATGCGTGCTGGTGATTAATTATTGGTGATCAGAACCTACCAAAATGTTCACGACAAAACATTTGTTAATTGTAAAACACATTAATGATTGATTGGTTTTTATGCTTTACTTTTTTTTCCTTGTTTTGCATTAGCGGATAAACCTTCACGTCTCACTTTGTTTCCACTTTTCATGAATAAAAGTTGCGCTTAATTTAAATTTCATTTTATGCATAAAATATTTATTCATTTTGTCAAAAATAATAATAATTTCGGTCAAAAATATCCACTCTTTCTTTATGTCACTTCTTTTCGCTATTTACATTCAATCTTCAAAGCTTTTATGGCAAGAGTTTGGTACAAGAAAAAAAATATTGGCACACTTTAAATTTCTCCATATATATAGTCCTTCAAATGACATAACATTAATGTAAAATTATAAGTATTGTAACAAATAAATTTGTTGAGATTTTTTTTTCTAACATATATTTATTTTTTCTTCACATAACCCACATAATTAGTGGAGATAAACTTGTTATACAAGTTATATTACTCTATTAATTCATTATCTACTTCTTCCATTAATGGTACATTATTTTTCACACAATACATGTTAAAAAATATTTTTCATAATACAAAAATAATAAAGGATTTCGTATAGATTGTGAAGTTCTTTTTAATACTCTAAATATTTTCTCTTCATTTTTTTTATGAAATATGACTATACTTAAATAATCTTTGAGTTATGTAAACTTCTTTCTATATATTATCTAATTCCATAATATAGACATTTTAAAGTGAAATTTAAAAAAAAACACTTAAGTAATTAATTAATAATTTTGTATATAGAATAATTCATCATTGTTCAACATTAAAACTCATTAATCTTCAAGTATTCTTAATAAGATAATTCTTTAAAATTTTAGAATACAAGATTCCTCATTCTCATCTAGTTAGGATGGATATATATGAATTTCATGTGGAAAACTTAAACTCAAAAAAATATTATATGTTGATTAATCTTTTGTATCACAAAACAAATGACATAACTTTAGGGGGGAAATATTCTTTGTCAATTAAAGCTAATGACCAGTAAGATACTACCTTTAAATATGGGACAAATGTGTTATTATTCATGATTTGTGGTTAAGCTTTTAGGATTTAAAATCAACACATTGTAAAAATGATGACTTTAAGCTTCTTGATATCAATGGAAGAAAAAAGACAATTAAATTTTTTACATCATGCCTTAATATATGTAAAAAATATGACATTTGTTCTTTAATATAATGTATAACATTAATTTAACCCAATGATGATCCTTTACAACACCAAAAATCCTAAAATTACCTTCCATACTACACAATAAACAACATATGCAATTCATGAGCAATATTTGATAGTCGATTATTCAATTGGCATAATCGATTATGATCAAATAATCACATAATTGATTATATTAAGTGAAAATTTTTGGACATGCCATAACAATAAAATATACAATCACTAACAACATCACAACAAAAGTCTAAACACAAGTACCACGAGTTAACCTCACATCTAATTGAAGATGGTTTTGTTGATGATTTGTCAAAATGAAAAATGGACTAATATTGTATTTCTTCTTGCTACTTCTTTATTGTGGCTTCATAAATGAAAAAAAAAACAACTCGGAAAGAACTAGTTTGAACAAATAATAACATAACTTAATTGAAGACAAGTAATTAAGGTTCATGCTTTGTTAAATAGCATTACCACTATCAAGGATTCATTAAGCACCAAATTCTTGGGAACAAAATACAATAATCATAATAGTGTATCCTAGGCACTTGATGAAGCTATAGGAAAGACGATGGATGAAGTCGAACATTGTTAACATATCTTTTTATACATTCGAAAAAAAATATGAAAGATCTACTAAAACATTTTATGTACTTCTATTTTAATTCAAGCAAACAAGAAATTTATGGGAGAATATGTACATTTTCATTTTATTTTCTTATCAAGTGTAACACCAAAGAGCAAATATTAAATAAATTTAATTTAATTAATTTCTTTTAATTAAATTTATTCTTAAATTTTAAAAAATCATCCATTTAAAAGAAATATTAAAATACTATTTGAACTTACAAATTATAATTAGTAGATGTGAATTATGCATATATATATATATATAACCTTTATTTGGATAAAGGTATGGAAAGTTGAAGACATAAAGATAAAGATTATAAAGAAAGTTTGAAAAAAACGTAATAAAATATTAAAAAACATGAAAAGTGAAACATTTTTATACATGAACTTTTCTTTACAATATTAAAGAGCTTTGCAAAATATATTGATAAATATATTATGTTACAAATATTTTTTTTTTCCAACATTTATATTAGATAGTGAGAAATGAAATGATATTTTGGTACTTCTAAATACTTACTCTTATCACGGACAATAAATAGACCTTTTAAAAATCAAATTCAAAATATCTTATTGACCATGTCAATGATGATATAAATATGCAAGTGTAAGTGAATTATACTATATACTTTCATAAATTATGTCTTTCAACATAATTAATTGTGTTCATTATAAATCAATTATGTCCTTTATCACAGTTAATTATTCACATTTATAAAATCTCCATCTCACTACTTTGAAGACCACCTCTATTCTCCATTATATTATTATATTATATTATTTAATGTTCAACACCAACTCCTTATTCTTGGGTGAAGGATAAGCTCACCTTGCACTTGTGTTGAGTATGGAGTTTTCTATCTAACATACTCTAAACTAAAATCGAATTTAATGTTAGGCATGTGAAATGACAACTTCAATTTTATATACCATGTTTAGGGTAAAAATTACATGGGTTTTGTGTCATGTAACAAAGAAGCTAAACACTGAACCACTGTATTTTGATAGAATCCTTCTTTTTTTCTCTAATGTTAATTTATATCATCAAAATTCATTTATTATTTATGCATTTAATTAAAAATAAATTCAAGTAACCAATAAATTACTAAAACAACATTTTTCTTCTACAGTACACTCTGACATATAATTTCTTGAAATGAAATTACAAATTTAAGAATAAAATAACATTTTTGTGAAAGAATAAGGAGAAGTGTCTAGTAGATTACATAATCTAGTGACGTGACAAGATAATGTGTGGTGGATTATATAATATGGAGTAGGAAATGAAATATCCTTATTTGAATTCAATGAATGCGACATTGACATCATCATGATATGATACTATTAAATTTTTGTAATGAAATTCTTTGACTGCTTTTTCTCTTCTCCTTTTTAAATGCCTTAATATCATGTCTTTAGATTTTAGTAGTTAGAATAGGTAAGCGTGCTGTAAGCATTCAAGGTGGGTTTTGCATACAAATTGTTTTATTTTACTTTTTCATTTTTTATTAAAAATCTTTAATTTTTTTCTTAAATAAAAGTGACTTCAATTCTTTTAAGTGAAGTCTTACCGTATGTGGTGATTTTCTTTAATTAAGTCTTTATGTACATGAAGCTTTCATTTTTTTATATAGTTAAATTAAATAATGTTTTAAGTTTATTAATTTATATTTTTAATTTAAATTGAAGAATTAAATTTTATAGTTATAAAATTGTGTTTTTTTTATATTTTAAAATTAATACTTATATTTTTTTAAGGGTCGGTCTGCTTTTCTTTTTTGAAACGTAGAGGAAGAGTGGAGGCAGTAGCGTGTGCAGCAGTAGCATGCGACAATTGCAAGTGAAGCCACTCGGAGTCGCAAGCGAAGTGAGCGAGCGACGGTGCTGCAAAGGAGAGTGAGTCGTGTATTTTGTGCGTTTTTTGGAACAACGTAATTGCTATGTGTTTTGAGTGAAAACTTAATTTTCTTTCACTCAAAGTTGTTACTCCTCCACTGAACAATTGTTGTCAAGTCAATTAATTTTTATTTTTTTTATTTTTTGTTTGTGGGCTAGTGGGCCAACTCGTCTTGTCCCGCTGCTAGCCCGCACAGGCCACGAGTTATGCGAGGCAGGCTAATGCGGGTCAGCGGATTAAAAGCGTCAGTCCACCCCGCATTTTTTTACTGCGGACCGCGAGCCGGTTCACACAACCCGTCCCACTTTACCACCGAAAGAGCTTAAATAGGATTAAACATTAGAAAAATAAATTCAATAACTGATTGAATATGAATTTAATTCTGACGTTTCACGGTTTTTTTAATTAATGTGGTATGAATTAATTAGTTGAATTTGAGGATAAAATAATGTTATATTTTTAGGGTTATATTAATTTTAAAAGATATTCATAACTTTTCTTTTCAAAAAATGGCGTTAAATAGAATTTTTTCACTTAAAATTTATATTTAAAATTTAGAAATTAAAATTACTGTACACCTATTAATGCAACTTGTGTTTTAAATATAAGAAGTGATTTAAAATTTAATATTTTTTAAGAGCCAAAGACCATTCTATTGAAAAACTAAGATCTATTTAAGTTAATTTATGTCGATTAATGTTTTTACTATGCACACATCTAAAAGAAAATGAAAAACCATGAATTATATAAAGCTCTTGAAAATGCAATATCCCATACTATAAAAAAAAGTTTAAGAACTAATTATCATAACTTATTTTATAACATGATGTGGTGAATCTCGGAAATTGAAATAAATTCAGTGGAAAAAAGTAAGTTAAAAAAAATACATATTACATATTTCATTCTAGTGAAAACTATAAAGGAAAAGTACTCCAAACTTGATGCTAGAGATTGAAATAAAAATCATGGAAGAGTCTTTGCTAATGGATTAATATATTATTAACAAGGTTTAATACGAATTAAAATTACAATACCAAATTTAATATTGATAGATATCTAGTAAAATCTTTAAGAAGAAAAACAAAAGGACTCTCCATTGATCCAAAATGACCAAAGAAAAAGAAAGTTAGACAAACCTAGTAGTTTTCATAAGAGGAAAAGTAAAATAGTCTAATGAACATTGAAATGTTCTTGATCCCATGGAACAATTTAGACCTTAACCACACGTGAAGAGAAAACTATGAAGTGTAAAAGAATAGTCTTGTTTGTGATTTTGGATCTTAAGCTTGTTTTGCCTTTGCCTTGTGTGTTTTTTTTTTAAATAGGTATAATTGCTGAGCTTTAAAAAGGTGTGACTTAGCATCAAATATATTAATATGGTTATACTTATAATGATTTGAGAGGTTGAAAATGTTTGAATTTTGGTCACTTAGAGTATAAACTTTTAATTCCTATAAAAGGTTTTACCTTTGTCGGGAATCCACGATTGTCACTTCTCATAAAGTGTGGTGTTTCTTTCCCTACTTTCCCTACTTTCCTTTTATTTCATTTTTTTTATTGCATATGTTATCTTAATTATTTTATTCATGTTTACAACATTTGTGACCTTTTCACTTTTGCATTGAAAGCTATTCACTTTTTTAATATTCTATTATCTGAATTTCAAGATGACAAACTTAAAGACAAATTGTAAAAATAATAACTCTTAATTAGGATAATATGATGTGTACCCGTGAGACCTGGATGATTGATTACATGTCTTTCCATCAATGAGTCAACCGATATTATGTCTCGGTTTTCATTAATGGACCGACTGACACCACGAATCCAATTATGCTTAAGCAAAGTTAGTGAACAATCGTCTGAGTGAAGTAATGACATAATGACCACAATAAACGTTATTTATGACTAGAGTTGAATGACTCAATGCACATTCCGAAATATCTGGGAAATATCAAGGAATCGTTATGTATCAGTTAGTAACCGACATTCAGTCCATAAAGGCCAAAAACCCACAAAACAACACTATAAATAGAATCCTCGAGAGAGGAGCAAGGAACTTTGTTTTTATATCTCATTAGAATACACTTTACACATAACATTGACTTAAACGTCGGAGTGCAATCGCAGTTACCCCAGCGGTCGATCGAGCATCTACAGTAAGAAAAGGAGATTTAAGAAAGCATGAAGATCACCAACACGTCAACTACCTGAACAACTTCAAGTAGTGTTTGGGCCCTTTATTGTCAGTGTCTGACGAGCTTAAGTGTATATTTCATTTGAGAAAAAATTTATACCGATGATAACTTGGATATTCGCAGGTTTGATAAAAAAAATTTGGTTTATTTGTGGATCGATACCCAATTAAAAAAAGTTTTGTTACATCTACTAGTACATAGTAAAGAAACACACAACTTATATATGTAGATGAAGTTTTGAAATGATGTCTAAGAGAAGATATCCAACTGCAAAATAAAAAAAGGGAAGAGAAAGGATGAAGGTGTCTAGGGGTAGGGATAAAGTTTCTTCTTTTTTATACTTCGATATCTTCTACTCCATAATATAAAAATGACCAAGATGTTCATGTCATGGCATATATAATCATTTCAAAAACTATATTTTACATTAGATCATCTGAAATATTGTTCTTAATCACATAATCTGAAATATAATTGTTGTTGGTTATTAATTCTGATTTTATTATTATTAATTCTAGTATCAAGAGCCAGTCTGATATCATGAATTCTACCCAATTATCAGTTCCTATCCTTGATGGAAAAAATTACAATCGGTGGTGTGTGCAAATGAGAGTTTTGTTTGATTATCATGAGTTATGGGATGTCGTTGAGGATGGAGTGTCTGCATTAGCTGCTAATGCAACTGAGGCGCAACGAGTAGCGCATCATGATCAGAAGAAGGAGGAATAAGGCTTTGTATCTCATCCATCAAGGGATGAATGACGAGACGTTTGAGCATATAGAAGGAGCAACAACTGCCAGTGAGACTTGGGCAATTTTGTCAACCAATTATAAAGGTGATGATAAGATCAAAAGGGTGCGTCTTCAAACCCTAAGACGCCAATATGAATTGCTGCAGATGGAAACCACAAAGATTATTGATGTCTATATAAACAAAGTTCTTGCCTTGACAAATCAGATGAAGAGTAATGGTGAAACACATTCGGAGCAGGCAAAGGTGGAAAGGATTTTGAGGTCTTTAACTCCTGGATTTGAACATGTTGTTGCCGCAATTGAAGAGGCTAATGACATTTCAAAAATGACAGTAAGGTTATTGTCTGGTTCCCTAGGAGCGCATGAGCAGCGGATAAATAACAATAAAATTGAAAAACCAACTGAACAGACTTTACAAGCACAAGTAGTCTCAATTGGTAGATCCTATCATAAACATGGTACTTATTGTAGTAAAGGTCGTGGTGGCCAGAATCATGCAGGCGTTGAGCAAAACAACATTGGTTCCAATCACAATCCGAGTTCAAATAACTCTTGGTGCGGTGAACGTGGACGCAGAGGACGAGGAGGCATTTATAATAAATCAAATGTTGAGTGTTATAATTGCCATAAACGCGGCCATTATGCAAATGAGTGCAGATCAAAACGTGATAATCATGCTGTCAATTGTGCTCAAGAAGATAGTAATCACGAACAAGAGGAAGACGGAGTCACTCTTGAAGCACCTGTCGTTCAACCTGAATCACCTGCAGTTCAAACTGAAGCACCTGCAGTTCAATCTGAAGCACCTGCAGTTCAATTTGAAGCACCTGCAGTTCAATCTGAAGCACCTGCAGTTCAACCTGAAGTTTCAACTCCAATTACAACTATGATGGAGCGACCAAGAAGGCAACAACGACAACCTGTACACCTTCAAGATTGTGAAGTAAATCTTGATGATGAAGTTGATGACAATGGAGATTTAGTTCACTTTGTTTTTCTTGCAGATTCAGAACCCGTGAGAATTGCATATGTCATTCAACACTCCAAATGGAAAGAGGCTATGAATGAAGAATTGATGGCGATTGAAAAAAAACAATACATGGCAGCTCACTGGTCTTTCAAAAGGACACAAAGCAATGGATGTGAAGTGGGTGTACAAGATTAAAGTGAAATGGTGAGATTGATAGATACAAGGCAAGGTTGGGAGCAAAGGGATTCGAGCAAAGAGAAGGCTATGATTACGGAGAAATATTTTCTCCTGTAGCTCGAATGGAAACAGTGAGATTAATCATTGCTTTAGCTGCACAAAGGCATTGGAAAATTCACCAAATGGACGTCAAGTCTGCATTTCTAAATGGCCCACTTGATGAAGAAGTTATGTAAAGTCGTCATCAGGTTTCATACAATCTGGCAAAGAGGAGAAGGTGTACAGACTAACTAAGGCTTTATATGGTCTTAAACAGGCACCAAGAGCTTGGAACAAAAGGATTTATTCATTTCTTCATGCCACTGGATTCAAAAAATGTGCATCAGATCATGGTCTTTATGAAAAGACTAATGATTATGGAGATTTGCTAATTTTATGTCTTTATGTTGATGATGTGATCTTTACAGAAAGTAATCTCAAAAATGATTGGTGATTTCAAGCATATCATGATGAAGGAATTTGAAATTTCATTCATCAGAGGAAATTTGCTGAAGAGTTTTTAAAGAAGTTTAAGATGAAGGATTCAAACCTAGTTAAGACTCCAATTGAAACTGGAATTATGCTCATGAAGGAAGGTGATGGGCAAACTGTAGATGCAATATACTTTAAGTAGACAGATTGTTGGGAGCCTTAGATACTTAGATATCTCCCGCTTAGCAATATCATGACTCAAATTGGTTTTAATCTAGTTTCAAATCAGAGGATGTTGGTTATTAATTCTGATATTATATATATTCAAAATGAATAAGATCAGTTTTGTAATTTTGTACAATTACGTTCAATCATTTGCTACAACCTTTTGTCTTCTCTTATTTCCTTCAATTAATTCCTATAATTCTTGATTATAAAACTAAAAATATAATTTTTAAAATGTTGTTCTATATTACCAAATTCATAAACTACCATTAAAATAATAATTATAAACTTCTGGAATAACAAATGTGAAGATTGTACGGAAGAAAATGTGGGCTTCCTAATGGTAGGTAGAAACCCGGCCCAATCCACTCGGGATGAGGCAGGCCCAGTTGGTGGGGAACAGAACGTTATGCTTTTTGAGAAGAGTACAGAAAACAAATTTGAGATATGGAATGGCGCAATGAGCAGTGCTTAAGTTATGAGAGAGTAATGGAGAAAGAAGCAATCGGCAGCGAAGACTGAATCTCCAATCTCCAAGGACAAACAGTAAGAACGTGTTTTTCCCTCCTTTTTTCCATCCAATTAGGGTTTTCACGTTCTTCCTTCTTCTAGATCCAACACTTGTTAGAAGCTATTTAGAATTTAGAACAATGAACAACAACATCAACAATCCAGCAAAAAATGCTGCCACGCCGTCGTTTTTCGCCAACCCGGGTGCACCCTCGATCCCCATGAACCACCCATCACCACACCTTCTCTCACAGGCGCAGCCTCAACCACAAGCTGGTGCCTCTCACTTCCATGGCCACTTTCAGCTCTCGCAACCCCAAACACACGTCCTCGCACAGCCACACCCTATTCCTCACCCGCAGGTGCACAACAATTCTAACACCAATGCCAACGTTGCAACCCCTGCGCCTCCCAAGCGTGCAAATCACAAACCCCCTTCACGCCCTCCCGGTTCCTCCAACGCCACCCAGTCCTCTGCCTTCAAGACCATGGAACTTACCCTGGCGCCTCCTCGGAAAAAGAGAAGCTTTCCCGAGAAGCTCATTCCCGACAAGGTGGCCAAGCTTGTGCCTGAGTCTGCTATTTATGCAAAGTTGCTTGAACTTGAGACCCACATAGATTCTGTTTTGGTTAGGAAGAAAATTGATGTGCAGGAGAATGTTAGAAGCCCTCGCTGTGTTAGGAGAACGCTAAGGATTTATGTGTATAATACTTTTTCGAAACAGGTGAAAGTGGAACCTGGGAAGATTGATGTGGAGGAGCTTTCTTGGGTTCTCAGGATAACAGGAAGGGTGTTGGAAGATGGTAAGGATCCAGTGGCAGATGGAGTTTTGCCTAAGGAAAATCCAAAATTCTCGGCTTTCTTCAAGAAGATTACCATTTACTTGGATCAGGGTTTCTATCCGGATAACCATGTTGTTGTGTGGGATAGTGCCCGTTCGGCTGCGCAGCGGGATGGTTTTGAGGTGAAGAGGAAAGGAGATAAGGAATTCACTGCGGTTGTTAGAATGTCAATGAATCATTCGCCTGACAAGTTTGTGGTTTCAGCTCAGCTGGCTAGAGTGTTAGGGGTTGAGTTTGACTCGCGCCCTAGGATCATTGCTGCTCTTTGGCATTATGTGAAGGCTAAGAAGCTGCAGAGTCCGAATGACCCTTCGTTCTTCATGTGTGATGCTTCTCTCCAAAGGGTGTTTGGGGAGGAGAAGATGAAATTTTCTGTGGCTTCGCAGAAGATATCACAGCATTTGTCACCTCCGCAGCCTATACACCTGGAGCATAAAATCAAGCTTTCGGGAAATTGTCCAGCCGGAGCTACGTGTTATGATGTGCAGGTTGATGTGCCTCTTCCACTAGAGAAGGATATGTCTTCATTCTTGGCAAGCACTGAGAAGCACAAAGAGATTGATGTTTTTGATAAACTGATATGTGATTCCATAAAGAAGATCCATGAACATCATAGGAGACGGGCATTCTTTCTCGGCTTTAGTCAGTCCCCAGCAGAGTTTATTAATGCATTGATAGCTTCTCAGAGCAAGGATCTGAAGCTTGTTGCTGGAGATGTAAGCCATAATGTTGAGAATGAACGACGTTCTGAATTCTACAATCAACCATGGTAAGCATTATTCTACTCAACTATTTCTTTTTGTTAAGAGTTGAAGATGGTGAAACAACCTTTTAAAACAGGGAGGTTAAGAAAGAAAGTGTGTCTGTCTGTCCGACCCTAGTTTTAGACGGTAACCATTACTAATGCATGGCTCCTGAAAATGAGCAAGTAAGGGTGAATAGATAGGACCTTGATTTGATTTTAAGTACTTTCTAAAGTAGATACTATTTTAAATAAAACTCATTTCATAGGTGCCTTTTCCATTTTATAGTACTATTGTATATCTTCTACAGAGTTTTGTTTGTGCTATGAAATGAGGCATACACTATGCACTGCAAGGGTATGTTTAGGTTGATGGTAAACAATGGAGTGGAGTGAATCGTAACATAATGGGATGGAATGAATTGAAATGAATGGATTAAATATGTACCTTTATTGTTTGGAGATTTTATAATGGGATTGATTGAGATTACCTTTTATTGTTTACAAAAAGGAAGCAATGAAATAAGCTATAACCTTATAGTTCATATATTACCCCCACTACAAAATCACCTTCAGAGGGTTAAGATTTTAGCTGGTCATAATAGGGATTTTATTTTTTTAAGTTTAGCTGCATCCACTGCACCCCAAATTGAGAGGGAATAAAAACTAGACTGACAATAGAATGGGATGGATGAGGTCCCATCCCCTTCCATACTGGTCTATTTTTATTTTTACTAAACAAATAATAAAATAACTTTCTCATCCACTTCATCATCTACCTTGAATCCAATTATATCCTAGGATTCATTTGTCTGTATTTTTCAAGGATTTTTATTTAATTAGACAAGTTTTTTTATTAAAAATGAAAAAAGAGTTAATTTAGTGTATATTCTCAAAAGTTAGAAAAAGTAAAACTTCGAGGGATAAAATCTTACAAGCACATTTTTTCAAAGTTTATCTAAACGTACAAGTGAGGAACCCTGCTGCACCTTTGGGTGATCAGAATGACCAAGCAACATGAAGAGTAAAACTGGAAGATATGACGAAGATGTCTTGTATCTTTTATTCATTTTTTATGTAATGTCGGCCTTGGAATATATTAGAGAAATTTAAGAAATGATTCTAATTGGTCTGTATTCTTTTATAATTAATTTGCAGGGTTGAGGATGCTGTCGTTCGCTACTTGACCCGGAAAAATGCTCGAAGTGATGCTCCTGGAAACATTTGAGAAATTGTGAAATAGTTTATTTTTTGGGGGTAGAGGTGGTTAGTTTTCTGACACCACCGTGAGGGCTTGACCCAACACTGCTAAACGTTCTATTCCATGCTTCATTTATGCTTTGGAATTGAGTGCTAGCAGAGTATATTGACTCAAGAATTCTGATCCCTAGCTCATTTTGGGAGTCCCTCAACCGTAATTGGTTCTCATATGCTCTTCTCGCCCATTCCAGTTTGGTAAAATGAGCCAAGATCAATAAGCTAACAACTAATGTAGCACCAATATCTTCACAATGGTATATATAATTGAGTGCTATGCTATGGATTAGATATCTCTACCTTTACCTTGTACTTTTTCTTTTCAGGCATGTAGTGCGGAATGAAAGGCTACATTTTACTTTATGTACCTAAATATAGAATTATCAATTTGTTGTCCTCTGGGCATGTAAGTTCATGGTTGGGAGATGGACGAGTTAACAATGATTTGAATGTTTCATATTACCATGTTAGTTGAGATGTGTGTTGGGATAAATGCTTCTGTAGAATTATCAATTTGTCACTACTCAACAGGAAGAAAGTATAAAGAATGCTTTTTGTTCTCTCGGGGCATGTCCAAGAACAGTGTGAAGTGTAAAATCTGAATGCTCTTTGTGCCTGTATCGTCGTACCCACTGAGGATAAACGGAAGAGTTGCGAATTGGTTTGGTCGTTATTTGTGTATGTATGATTAAGGGAATTGTTCAAGAGAGGAGACTATCATTGTATTTTTTTATATTATTTAACACAACATAAATATGGACAAAAATAATGCTGTATATGATTATTCTTTTAATCGCAGTTAAATTAATATAAAATGTTCCTAAACTGCCCTTTATTAAAATTGATATATCAAGAATAAAAGGGACCGTGAAACGTAGAATCTGTTTTGAAGATGATGTCACTGAATAAGGTGAAAGTATTTGTTAACAGTTGTTTATATTTTGGTCCATTACTTTTTGAATTTTTCTCCCTAAATTTGAGTTGAAGGTGTAGACTTCATGATATTTTGTGTAAACAACATCCTTAGTTACGTGGATTTGTCGAGAACTGACTTCTAAATTTGATTCTGTCTTCAACTTCATGGTTACGTCATTTCTTTTCAAGAATCATGATACAAGGTACTAATTTAATTTCATGTTATAATTTTATTTTTAAGATTTTAATGTAACTTTTGCTTTAATGCAGTAGTTTTTTAAGATCCTATTTTAATCATACTTTTTCTGAATTTCTTGAGTAAAAATTTATTTTTAAGAAGAAAAATAATTTTTTATTCTTATAAACTATTACCTTATTTAAGACAAGGCTTTATTCTTAAATTTTGTGTTATGTCAGTACACTCTAATAGTAATACTGGGAGTTTTATTAGATGAGTCTTAAACTTATAATTCTGGATAAAACTCATGTAATAAATTTATCTTTAAATAGTTATTACATTATATAAAAATGAACAAAATGGTTTCTTGGAGATCCAAATATGAGTTGAATTTCGATCTTATGAAAATGTTTGGCCTTGCCAAAACAACACTAGACATGTTTCTACGTTGAACAAAAAAACACTTGAAGACAATAATTACAATGTTGAAATTTCAACAACGGTAACAAACACTATTACGGTATTACCCCCTTTCTATCATTTGAATATACAATAAATCCACTCTAACATTTGGGGTGTGGTTTCCTAAAAAAAATTGATATGCTTAATCCATTTTCTTGTGCATGCGGTCTCTTTGATTATATATATATATATATATATATATATATATATATATATATATATATATATATATATATATATATATATATATATATATATATATATATATATATATATATATAAAAAAAAAAATAAAAAAATATATAGTGAGA